>OCHV01000054.1_pt1 | contig 128644 bp, 103 predicted proteins | sample 1538461 | NCBI WGS metagenome assembly OCHV01 (sample SAMN04571692, study PRJEB22368) | human gut metagenome | biome: human gut; material: stool | host: Homo sapiens | place: Luxembourg | collected 2012-08-03 | reverse complement strand
TTGGTTTTAAACGACACGCATTCGCCAATACCAATACGTCCGGCCCAGTCTTCCACTTCCACAAAGAACGATTCCCGCTCGTCAACCACGGTCTTAGGAGTTTTAACGGGCGTGACAAAGGGCTGTTTTATACGATAGATACTTATCCGCTTTACATCGATGCGCTTATCGTAGAGTTGCTTGAGCGCAATACGATCCACCTTACTTGCCACCGTAAGCGGAAATTCATCCAGCACCAAAATATGCTTAGGATGATGTAACTTCGACATATGATTATCCAAATACGCATGTATCATATGGGCGAATTCCTGCGGGCAGCTTGCCGCACGGATCCCCGTTTCTTCAGGGGTTAGCCCTAGAGCTTCGTGATCGCGCGCAAGGGCAGTTTCAGAATAATCCGCCTCGACGAAGGCTACGGGCCTGTATCCCCACGTTTCGTCTGCCGTGCCGAATACGTAGGCATCTTTCACCCCAGGAATATTCAGTAACACATCGCGAATTTCTGCAGGATAGATGTTTTCTCCCCCAGAAATAATGAGATCTTCCGTACGTGCATACACGCGCAAAAGCCCATTGCGATCAAGCGAAGCTCTATCTCCCGTAACAAAGTAACCATCCATGCTTGAAGCTTTTCGCGCATTAAGATATCCCTCGAAAATACCTGGGCCCGCAACATGAAGCTGACCAATACCGTTTTCATCCGGGCGCATAATACGTACATTGTATCCGGGAAGAACCTGCAAGGCTCCATCGAAATTGCGCGTTACGGGTGCCGCCGCAATTAAACTTGCTGTTTCGGTCATACCGTAACTAGCAAACACCTTTGCCTTAGCCTTAAGAGCACCACGGATGGTTTTCTCATTCAGTTCGGCGCCACCCAGCAAAATGCAGTTGTACTTGGTTATTACACGATCGCGGTCGTGCTCCAGTAAATCAGCCAGAATTTTATCGACAACCGATATATGCGTTACCCGAAAACTGAGCACATCGTTCAAGACACGCTGGGGTTGATAGCGCTCATACAAAATAAAAGTATTGCCACTTATTAGGGCACGAACCAATATTTGGAAGCCGCCCACATGGCACATGGGTAACACCATTTGCCATACCCCATGCTCAAGGAATTCCAGCGTATCGTTAGCTGCCTCCGCAGAAGCCATCAAAGAATTCCAGGTAAGGAAAGCCGCTTTTGGCGTACCGGAAGACCCCGAAGTGAACATAACAAGCCCCGAATTATTGCCATCGAAGCGTTCTTTGGCAAGCTGGATGGGTTTTTCTAGCTCAACCTGTAACCTCGTAAGTACCGCCGCATCATCGGGGAGCAAGCCAAACGCACTGGCATCGAATCCTGTAGCATCAATAAGCAAACGATTAACTATTTGGTTGGTTAACACATCCATCCCACGTTCGCCCGTTGCGTTTTCTAGCTCCACCAACCGCAGCTGACGTTCTTCAGCAGAAAGACGTGGATTCAAAAGAGCGAGCGTGTAACCACCATACGCAGCTGCCAAAGAAAGCAACACCAATTCGGCACCGTTATACATAGTGCAAGCAAGCGTTCCTTTTTCACTCATCCCGCGACGCTCAAGTTCCCGCGCTAAAGCAGCGGCTGCTATATGTGCCCGACGATACGAATATTCAATCGATTGCTTGTCACCCTGCACGCAAAAAAATGGTGCGTGGGGTTTTTGTTTTGCCCAATCAGACAGATGCGTAATCATGGTTGGTTCACTTCCTAAAAAAGCATGCTGGCAAGCATTGCCCGTTTTGCTAATCAAGTTTACTTATCGGCTTTTAGCCTGCTTCGCTGACCAACTGCGCCTGCCAGCCCCCTCTTGCTTTTAATGCTGTTCGCAATAGTGTGCGGCACACACGATGCTGTGCACCACTGCGATGCGCTTTTTAGCGCGAAATCCTTACGGAAACTTAGGGAACTGCTGGAAATCTGGCTTGCGCTTTTCCTTAAAGGCATCGCGGCCTTCTTTGGCTTCATCGGTGGTGTAGTACAAAAGCGTCGCATCGCCAGCGAGTTGCTGAATGCCTGCATAGCCATCGGTAGCCGCATTGAATGATGCCTTCAAGAAGCGCAGTGCCGTAGGAGACAATGCCAACATTTCGCGAGCCCAAGAAACGCATTCTTCTTCCAGCTGATCAAAAGGAACCACCTTGTTAATCATGCCCATTTCCAGTGCTTCTTGCGCAGTATATTGACGGCACAAATACCAAATTTCGCGAGCCTTTTTCTGACCCACCATCGCTGCTAAATACGACGCACCATAGCCGCCATCAAAGCTACCCACACGGGGGCCAGTTTGGCCAAACTTGGCAGTTTCTGCCGCAATGGAAAGATCACACAGGTAGTTCAACACGTTTCCGCCGCCGATAGCATAGCCATTCACCATAGCAATAACCGGCTTTGGTACCACACGAATCAAGCGTTGCAAATCAAGCACGTTCAAGCGAGGAATATTGTCTTCGCCTACATATCCTCCGTTGCCGCGCTTCTTCTGGTCGCCGCCAGAGCAAAACGCCTGATCTTCAGGACGACCGTCGTGGTTAGCACCCGTTAAAATAATGACACCAATAGATGCATCATCGCGCGCAATAGAAAATGCATCGTACATTTCTATATTGGTTTTAGGGGTAAAGGCGTTACGGCATTCGGGCCTATTGATGGTAATTTTCGCGATGCCCTCGTACGTTTCGTAAATAATTTCGTCGTATTCTTTGCCCTTCACCCAGGGAAAGTTGCTCATACGCGTTCCTTTCTGTATCAGAAAACGAGAAGATTTCTCGTTCACCCCGTTGCTTATTCTAGTGCTTGCATTGCTTACCAACTCTTATCTATTATCGGCCTTTAGCAGAAAGTTTTGCACTTCCTTGCAATAAAGCGTTGGTTCTTCTAGGTGCACATTGTGCCCCGCATCAATTTCTGAAATGCTGACTCCGATATCCGAGAGTAGGCTAGCAATCGCTTTGCTCTTTTCGTCCTTGCTACCATATATATAGTGAATAGGCAGACCGCCTTGCGGGCGTTCCTCACACCGCACGGATTCATTGTGTTTCGCATGAAACTGAAAAGAGCACGAATTCTGCTGCTTATACCCCTCGCGCTGTGCTTTTTTACTATCTTGGTCACACCTTTCGCGCTGCTCACCCGCATGAGCTACCGGGCCTTGAACAGCCCGTTTTATGATCTTCAACGTATCACCACTTAGCGGCATAGCCTGTTTGCCAGCGCCCTCCAAACAAAGCTTCATACATTCAGGATTGTTAGCCGCGCGCGAATAGTGAAGTAACTTGTCATACCCAAGTTCTTTTTGTGTTTCAAATAAGGGAAGCGTTTCCCAATAGTTCACAAACGATTCCATACCATCGCGGCGAATTCGTTCCACCCATGATTGGTTTCGTTGGGTAGCTTGCGCGCGTTCTTCTTCAGTAGCGCACCCCAAGTTACAACTTTCAAGAGTAAGGGAAGCTAACACATCGCTGCTGATACGTAAGAGCTGAAGCGCAATGCGCCCGCCCATGGAATAGCCCACCACGTGCACGCGAAATGCGTCGGCTACCTCCTGACCAACAGACCATCGATAATTAGCCCTGCTGGCAGGGGCATTGCAACCACCGGCTTTTCGTCCGGCGGCCTTCTGCTCAGCGATCGAGCGACCAATAACTTTCCGAATAAAGTAGTCCACCGATGCTGCCATATCTTCATAGGTATAGCGCGCTGGTTTGGTTGCTTTTTCGCTAAGGCCATGCCCTATAAAGTCAAGCGCATACACACAAAAGCGATTTTGAAGCGAACGAGCAACCACATCCCAGCTGGTTGATGATTGCATGAAGCCATGAAGCAGCACTACAACAGGCTTGGGTGCCATAGCAGATCCCTCTGTTGCGGCTGGTTTAGCTACATCGTCCCATCGCTGGTAAAAGTGCGCGCAGCGTTTATAGGTAAACGTACCTGCCTGCGGGCGTTCTACCCAGTTATCGGTAGTTTCCATAGCGCTCCTTTACCCCTCGTAAAGGCAGCGGAACTTCAATAAGCGAAATACCCGGCACACCAAAACTTTCTTGCAACGCTGCTCGGAATTCAGCAAGGGTTTCAGTCTTTTGCGCAGGAACGCCAAAAGCTTTGGCTGCTGCACAAAAATCAATCTGCTGGGGTGTTAAAAATAATCGCTCAAAGTACGCATCATCAGATTGTTGAGGCAGCATATCGAAAATGGCTCCACCTTGATTATTCAAAAGCACGATAACCACACTTGGCCTATTTGCGCCTTCCGCTTCCTGCAAGGCCATTTCGCCTTGAAGCGCCAGCGCATTCAAATCATGCAAAAGGGTTAAATCGCCCGTAAGAAATACCGTCTGCTTAAATTCTTGGGCTGCCCCTAGCGCGCTTGATACCGTGCCATCAATGCCATTCAGACCACGATTTGCAAGCACAGTCAGACGTTTTCCTCGCTCAAAATAAAATTCATCTACCGCACGAATTGCCATGCTGTTTGCACTGAACAAGAGCGACTCGGCAGGAATTTCATGCAACAACGCCTGCACGTAAGCCCCTTCGAAGGAGTCGTTCTTTTCCAAATCGGATGCAAACATTCGCTCACAGCGACTGCGATCAAGCATGCCCCATTCCTGAATAGCTTCAGGAAGGCGCGTATTTTCATCAGGCATTTCTTCAAAATCGTAGGACACTGCTTCAAGCAAAGCCACCACAAAATCAAGCGGATTAGCCGCAACGAACGTGGTGGTTTGCGCATTAAAATCGCGTGTTTCTTGCACATCCACCACGATTTGCGCCGGGCGCAGCGATTCAATGGCCTGCGCAGTTTTTTTCGATACAGGATAGCGACCAAATCGCACCACCACATCAAATTCAGGCATGGCAGCAATGTTCATAATCTGGTCGTATCCGCATATCACCGCAGGATGTCCATACGATCGAAGTTGCGAGAGCGGATCAGCCAAAAGTGGAGCATCAAAGCGTTCGCTAAAGGCAAGCAGCGCCTGTGCTTCACGGTCACGGCGCGCCTGATCATATACGACAGAAGGAGAAAAGGTTCCTTCGCCTGCCAGCACAATAACCTTGTGTGCATCAAGATACGTTGCCAAAACAGCAGCATCCTGCGTTGAAAGCGATCTATCCGAGCGAACAATCCCCGGCAAACTAGCGCACCCCCTAATGCGAGCCCGAGAAAACAAATCCTCTTGATCAAGCGCGGGAACAAGCGGTTCGTCAAAGGGGAAATTGGCGTGCACCGGAGCTGCCGCAAGCGTTCCGGGAGCAGCACAAGCCATAAGTTCTCGTGCGATTTGTCGCACGTAAGCCAGCTGGCCTTCACGGGCACCTGGTGCTGCCATACTAAAGAAACGACGTACATGGTCGGAATATACTTTGTCCTGGTCACACGTCTGGGGTGCACCCAATTTTTGCAAACGCGCGGGTCTATCACCCGTCAAAACAAGCAGCGGAATACGGGAAGTTTCGGCTTCTAGCACCGCAGGATAGTAGTTCGCTACTGCCGTGCCTGACGTACAAATAAGCGCAACGGCGCGGCTGCTGGCTTTCGCAAGACCCAACGCAAAAAATGCCGCTCCGCGTTCATCAACATCAATATACAAACGAAACGTTGTGCCAAAACGCTTGTGTGCCTCATAAGCAACCATAGCCAAAGGGGTCGATCGCGAACCAGGACTTACCACTACATCGCGTACACCCAGGCGCATCAGTTCATCAAAAAACGAACCAAGGTATAACCCTAATTCCTCGGATTTATTCATGTATCCACACCGCCTTTGTTTCCCGCACATGCTTGTTGTTTCACAATCGCTTTGCTCCTCGTACACACACTCAAAATATATCAGCATCTGCTAGATCGCTAAACGCATTAGTTGTTTGAGCTTTGTTTCCCGCGCACACTTGGTATTCTCTTTAACCGCTTTATTCACCCTGCTCGCCTTGTTCGCGTTATTTGTTCTGTTCGCCTTGTTCGCTTTGTTCTGGCGCGACAAAGGCACTCAAGATGGTTTTTAACTTTAGGTCAATTTCGTCGAATTCGTCACGCGCGTTGCTACCTTCCACCACGCCACAGCCAGCGTAGAGCCACCCTGCTTCGCCATCGAACACACCTGAGCGAATTGCCACAGAAAATTCCCCGTTACCAGCGCCATCAATATAACCTACTGCTCCACCAAAGAACCCTCGGTTATACGATTCTGCTTCACGTAACGTCATAAGCGCTTCTCCTACCGGCGTTCCCGATAAGGCCGGAGTCGGGTGAAGCTGACTTGCCAGAGAAAGCAATCCTCTTCCTTCCATTACCTGAGCAGAAACGGGCGTACATAAATGCTGTACATGACGAAGAACTTTGATGGAAGGCGTTTGGGGAATAGCAACGTTATAACAATTGCGTCCAAACACATCGCGCATGAAGCTGACCACAAATTTGTGCTCGCGTCTATTTTTGTCGTCATGAAGCAAGGCTTCGGCAAGACGTGCCCGTTCATCCTCATTGGCACCACATGACGTAGTACCTGCTAAACACATGCTTTCCACCGCAGATCCCTGCTTGCGTACTAATAACTCAGGCGTACATCCGCAGAAAAACACATCACCATAGCGATACATGAATACGCATCCACGCGCATCGCCATCGATCAAATTAACCAGCACATCTTTAGAAGAAAAGGGCTCTTTAGTTTTTAAATAAATGCGGCGCGAAGGCACAAATTTATCTATCCGATGTGAGCGAATTTTAGCCAAACCCGTATTCATTACCTGCTGCCATTCTTCAAACGAATCGCGCGTTAAAGAATAGGGCATACTTCGATGGGTGCGCGGTTGAGCGTCATGTATATGACGAATAAATCGCTCCACCCTACCTGGGTACACCGGACCTAAGCTGTTTACCTGCAAAAAGATGCCGGCCTCATTTTGAATAAGCACCAATTCAGGCACCATAAGGCGAACCTTAGGAAAGGATGCCATCATGTCATCAGTCGGTTTAGGGTTTGATGCATCAAAGCGATTAAACGAAAACAGAATAGGCTGACAAGCATTATCTCCCTGAAGAACTATATCGGCACTTTCAAGGGAAGGAATAGCAATACAACGACCAAGACCCATATAACGATTGAGACGTTCCTTGTCGTAATACACAAATTGGTCGGTAAAGCCTTTTTGTAAAACGCAAAACGCATCAACGATGTCTATAGAGGAAGCAAGGGAAGCGCAGTTGCCATCATCGACTTCCGACGATGCGCTGTCACTCGTGACAGAGCTACAATCATTTGCGATGAAAGTGCGATTGCCGTCAAGACGCACGCTATGAGAAAAAATCTTAGTCATGCGAACCTTCATTCTGCGTTGTGGGTTGCGCCGAATCTCGCGCTTCGATATGTTCCCCGCTTTGTTTTTCGCTCGATGTTTTGAGCTTCGCTTCCGCCTGCGTGCGCTGCATCAGCTTCGCCTGATCCCACAACTCTTGAAGCTCATCCATGGTTAGATCTTCTATGTGCTTACCCGCAGCCCATGCGGCACCTTCCATAAACGCCCAACGATCACGGAATTTTCTGCAAGTTGCACGCAGTGCCGTTTCGGGGTCTATCTTTTCTTTGCGTGCCACGTTTACCAAGGTAAAAAGCACATCACCAAATTCAAGCTCCATTGCGGTCAAATCTCCTTCAGCACATGCCTGCTTGAATTCAGCTATTTCTTCATTAACCTTGTCCCATACCTCGTCAACGCTATCCCATTCAAAGCCTACCGAAACAGCCTTGCGCGATATCTTACTTGCTTGCATAAGCGCAGGGAAACTTACCGGGACGCTATCCAATAAACCTTCTGGGTTCGCGAATCTATCGGAACCGCTGTTAGAAGCGTTACTAACGGCATCGCCGGAAGCGTTGTCGCCAGCACCACCAGTAATACCACCATCCGCGCCACCAGAAACAGAAGCATTTGCTGCATTTCGTTCAGCATTTTTTACGGCATCCCAAATGTCCAGCACTTCACCCGATGAAGCAGCTTCGACAGAACCAAACACATGCGGATGACGACGAATCATTTTCTCATTCACATCGCGACAAACATCAGCCACATTAAATTCGCCAGCATCGGCAGCAATTTGACTTTGCAATACCACCTGCAACAACACATCGCCTAATTCTTCGCGTAAGTGAGCCGTATCCTTTTGCTCAATTGCATCCACTGCTTCGTAGGCTTCTTCAATCATGTTGTGCGCAATAGAATCGTGGGTTTGTTCGCGATCCCACGGACATCCATCAGGCGCACGAAGCGCCGCTATCGTATCAGCAAAAGCAGAAAACGCTTCACCAGCATCGGGGCAGGGTTGCCCTTGCTGCCCTTGCTGGTAAAGCGATTCAGAATTTTCTTGCTCTAGTGGATCTAATGGAACCATCGCTCCCCCTAGAAAGTATTAGGTGTTATAAACAACAAGCTCCAGAACGTGTGCCGCTGGAGCTTGTTGATAAATCTCGTAGCGTTTTGGGTGCCGTAGCAAACATCTTCTTAACTCAGCGTTGGATCATAGATCGATCGCAGCATTTCGAGTTCACCCAATCATTCGATTCCAAGCATTCTCTTAAATAGAGTACATAGCCTGGAATACTTCTTCACGTTGGATAATTACCTGCACGCCCAAATCTTCGCCGACTTTGGTAAGAGCTTCTTGGACCTCATTGAAGCTTGCCGTAGCTTCATCCAGCTTTACCAACATGGTCATACTAAAAATATCGTCCAAGATGGTCTGGCTAATATCGGCAATATTGGCTCCCTTTTCTGCCAGCACACCCGAAATAGCCGCAACAATACCACTGCGATCTTTACCCAGAACAGAAATTACACAACGCATTGAATTATCCTTTCGGTTTTGGGTAACTTAGCGACCCATCAACAACGACAACGCTTCTGCACGCGTAGCCGCACTTGCACTGCTTTTGAATATACCACGCACAGCGCTGGTAGTGGTTTTCGAACCGGGCTTTTTTACCCCACGCATGCTCATGCATAGATGCTCTGCTTCCATGATCACAATAACGCCCTGAGGGTTAAGCTGCTCCATTAAGGTGTCGGCCACCTGTGACGTTAAACGTTCTTGCACCTGAGGGCGACGCGCATACGCATCCACCAAACGAGCAAGTTTCGAAATACCGCAAATGCGACCGCTCTTTGCGGGAATGTAGGCAACATGGGCTTTTCCGAAAAATGGCACCAGATGATGCTCGCACATGGAATAGAAAGGGATGTCGTGCACAATGACCAGCTCTTCATGATGTTCGTCGAAGGTGGTTTCGAAGTGCACTGCCGGATCTTCGTAAAGGCCTGCAAACACTTCTTCATACATGCGCGCAACACGCGAAGGAGTTTTTTGCAATCCTTCGCGATCGGGATCTTCGCCAATTCCTTCCAGAATCATGCGAACCCCTGCTTCAATTTTTTCTAAATCCATAGAACCTTGCAAAGGTTCCGTAAGTTGATCTGACATCAAGTGCCTTTCCGTTTGTTTGCAAAAGTACCGAATACCCTGAGCGCCCCTAGAATACGCTAAGCACCAAAAAGCAGTAATTCTAAAAGCTACCCAGGAGAAAATTCACCAAAATAAGGATTTTATTATAGGTCCAACTCCAACGATACCGGACAATGATCCGATCCGAAAATTTCTGAATAAATATTTGCCATCTGAACCTGATCACGTAACGCTTCACTTACCAAAAAGTAATCTATACGCCACCCCGCATTGTTGGCACGTGCATTAAAGCGATAACTCCACCATGAATAGGCACCTGTTGTTTCCGGATGAAGCGCGCGAAAGGTATCCACGAATCCCGCATCAAGTAGTTTCGTAAACTTTTCGCGTTCTTCATCGGAAAAACCAGGATTCCCGCGATTCGTTCGAGGATTCTTAAGGTCGATTTCCTGATGCGCCACATTAAAATCGCCGCACATCACTACTGGCTTTGCCGCACAGGCATCTCCGTTGGGCAGCGTTCCTTCCTCAAGTCCCTTACACATATCACGGAATACATCATCCCACTGCATGCGATGATCGAGGCGTGCAAGTTCGGACTGGGCGTTGGGTGTGTACACATTCACAAACCAGTATTTTTCAAATTCGCAAATTACCACACGTCCTTCGGTGTCCAATTCAGGTACACCTACTTCGTGCAGCACCTGCAAGGGTTCTTCTTTGCAAAATACCGCTGTGCCCGAATACCCTTTGCGTTGTGCGTAGCTCCAATATTCGTGATAGCCAGGCAGGTCCATCTCGATTTGACCTTCTTGAAGCTTAGTTTCTTGAAGGGCAAACACATCGGCGTTCAATTCGCCAAATACATCCATGAAGCCTTTTTTCATAACAGCACGAAGGCCATTTACATTCCAAGATACCAACCTCATAAAGATGCCTCTTTCTGCCTCTTTCTTATAGATATACGAAATTATGCATACTTCGTCGCATGCACTAAGCGCATGTATTTCGTCCGCACAACCGACGCGCACATACTTGATGCGTTGAACACCCGTACGTTATGTCAGATACGTGTCGGCTACGCCGTAATAGCTCATATTACCGCATCGAATGAACTAAGCGAACTGCTCGATAGGCTACCCTTGCTATTCCTGACGCGATTTCCGTGATTTTTGAGTCGTTTTTGGCAAATTCGTAGCTTATCGGGCAGAAAAATTTAAAGATAATCCTTGCTCAGACGGTACACGCCACCCGATATCACGACAATTTGCCACTTTTTATTCATTGAAAGCATGGCAATGTTTTACGTATTCCAAAAATGCATGGATTAACTAAGAAACGGAACCCGATAAGCTAGTTTTTTGCCAAAAATGACCTCTGAAACGTACGATTTTATTTTTTGATTTGTTTTGGGTCCGGATTCGGCACGTAGATATGTAAACATGCAGGCACTTAAAGCGAGACCCAGCATGTAGGTATAAGCTGGGTTAATAACCATTAACCCTATAAGCACGCAAGACCAGACTCGGATTAGCAACCGAAACAATACAAAACCACCCCAAGTTGAACTGATATATTCAGTCTCCCAAGGGGTGGTCGGTTTTACTTGTTGATCCCGATTTTCCTTCTTGCCCTATTGCTTTTTCTTTGATTGCTTAGCAGCCTTACGCTCTGCCCTCTCATAAGCTTCTTGGCGCATAGGGCGCAACTGCTTGGAGTCAATACGAACGCTGATAAAGAAGAAAATCCACGCTACGATCATGATCACAATAGGAACAATCTGAACCGTAGGCATAATCAGCGAAAGAATAATAGCAATTACCATGCCGCCCAAGCCGATCGCGGAATACATAATGCGCTTGCGATTCAATGCCTTGAACTGAGGGGTATCAGGTACATAACGCTGAATAGCGCGAAGGCGGGCACGACCCGTCTTGCGTTCTTCCTTGTTCTCATGGGCTTCCTGCTTACGTTCTGCCCTGTGTTCCTGCTTTTCTTCCGGGGTGCGCTTCGCAAACAAGCCCTTCTTTTGAGGCTTATCCGATTCCAAACGAACAGAAGACGCTGCTCGTGAAACTGGTTTTGCTGAAGCGGCGCTTTTACGTGTAGATCCTCCCTTATGATCGCCGGTATAGCGCTGATTCATGGGGTTTCGTTGACTCATCCCTTAAACTCCTTGCCAGGTCGCAAAGCAGGAACTGCTATCAAGCCGATAAGTGAAGCGAAGCACCGCTCCACGCTTGACACGCTACCTTACTGAGCGACAAATGCCTTACCTGTAATTTTTTCGTATGCCTGAATGTACTTTTCAGTAGTCTTCTTAATAACATCTTCAGGGAGACGTGGTGGATTGCCCGTACGATCCCAATTAGCGTTGAGCCAATTACGTACGAACTGCTTGTCGAAGCTTGGCTGTTCTTCACCAACCTTATAGGTATCAGCAGCCCAGAAACGCGAAGAGTCAGGTGTTAACACCTCATCGCCCAAGATGATCTTGTCATCAACAACGCCGAATTCGAACTTGGTGTCTGCAATAATAATGCCGCGCTCGCGCGCATGATCGGCAGCGCGATTGTAAACTGCCAACGTTAAATCGCGAATAGCAGCAGCATTTTCTGCGCCGATAAGTTCCTCGCAACGAGCAAAGCTAATATTTTCGTCGTGATCGCCAATTTCAGCCTTCGTAGAAGGAGTGAAAATAGCTTCAGGCAATTTGGAAGAATTCACCAATCCTTCAGGAAGCTGAATGCCGCAAACTGAACCCGTTGCCTGATAGTCCTTCAAACCAGAACCAGTTAAATAACCGCGAACGATGCACTCAACAGGGAACATGTTGGCCTTCTTTACCAGCATGAAACGGCCCGCTAAATAGTCCGCATAGGGCTTAAACTGCTCAGGCAAATCTGCCACATCAGCAGAAATAAGATGGTTGTCTACCACGTCGGAGAGCAGATCAAACCAGAAGCAAGAAAGCTGCGTGAGTACCTGCCCTTTATAGGGAATTTCGTCTTCCAGAATATAGTCGAATGCAGAAATGCGATCGGACGCCACCAGAAGAAGCTTGTCTCCCAGGTCGTACAGGTCGCGCACCTTACCCTGTGCATCGGGCTTGATGTCGATTCCAGCCATGATGGTCCTTCCTTAAAGTGAATATACGCAAGTTCCTATTATGTAACATAATCCAACGCCGTGCACGAAAAAGCAGAAAGTATCTTACTTGCCGCTCCATCTAGCGACATATTCACGCAAATCTTTCGTAAATTTTACGCCCTCGTATTTCCCTGCTGCATTTTATCCTTGCGCACCTCAGCTGATGTTTACCTGTTGCTATTTTGCTTGCTGTTATTTTGTTTGCTGTTGCGCTTCGTGTTGCGTTTGCGTGAGTTTTCCGAATACAGCGGAATATAAATGGTGAAACAGGCTCCTTCGTTTGGCCTGCCTTCAACACGAACCCAGCCATTATGCTGATCCACGATTTCCTTAACCACCGAAAGGCCAATTCCCAAGCCACCCGTCGCGCGAGCCCTTCCTGAATCGGCACGCCAGAAGCGCTGGAATACCATCTTTGCTTCTTCAGGAGTTAAACCAATACCGGTATCCTTCACCACGATTTGCCCCATCAAGTCACCTTTGCGCGCCATGATGGTAATGGTGCCGCCTTCGGGCGTATAGCGCACCGCATTCGAAATCAAATTTGCCGTAGCTTGACGAAGCAAATCGGCATCGCCAAACACGTACACGTGAGGATCGTATTCGAATTCCAAATTCAAGCCGGCATCATGAATGTACGCCTGGTGGGTTTGCACCACCGCAGAAAGCATTTCAGTTAAATCGACCTTCTTTTGTTCAATAGGCTTGGTGCGGCTTTCCAAACGCGATAGCTTCAATAAGGCATCAACCAGACGCGATAAGCGCTGAACTTCCGAATTAAGCGTTTCTAAACGCTCCGCATCAGGCTCAAACACCCCATCAATCATAGCTTCAACCGTAGACTGTATTGCCATCAGCGGCGTGCGCAATTCGTGAGCCACGTCGGTTACCAAGCGACGCTCCAATTTACGGTTTGTTTCAACTGAATCTGCCATAAGGTCAAACATATTGCCTAAGCGCGCAATTTCGTCAGAACCGCTCATACCCGTTCGAGCAGAATAGTCGCCTTCCTTCAGCGCTTTTGCTGCGTTGGTAATTTTCTTGATAGGAGCAGCGATAGCGCGCGCAAAAATAGCGCCCATAGCCATAGCAATAATAAGAGCGATGATTGCAGCAAAAATCATGGCGTTATACGACTTGTCGCGGAAATCTTCATCGAATTTGGTCAGAAGCGTTTCTGAACCAGGAACACGCACCAACACCGTACCCACTTTTTCGCCATGAACCATAATAGGCGCGGCAGCTACATTAGATCCGTCCTCTTTTATATCGACGGGCCCCAAAACATCATCGCTGCGATCGTCGTAGACGATGGTGCCATCATTTGTCCGTACCTGTAAATACACTGAATCATACAAAGCCGAAGTTGAAGCAGCGGCCGATAAAGCACCTCCGTACCAATCGCCCTGAGAACGCTCGTAGCCTTCTGCGATTGCTGCAGCAGTACCATCGGCTACTCGCTGTACGTTTTCGCGAGTGTACGATTGAAAATGCTGATTCCACACCGCAGAAAGCACCACTACTGCCGAAACAATAGTGATAAGCGACACCGCAATAGAAACCAGCATAACGCGCTTGGTGAAAGAAATAGTAAAGCCCCGTTTTTCGTCCATCCGAGAAAATTCCGAAAGCTCCTGGGAAGAATCGGTGTGAGAAGTTTTTTTACGAGCAAACACTGGCGTGCTCCTTATCAACAAAGCGCCCTGCACACAGGACGCTTTTCGTGCACTACGTAATCGTAGCCTACCGTATTTTGTTCTGAGGGGTAAGAACTCCTCCTATTCCAAAAACATACGAAACAGTGAGAAGCCTTACTGGTTTGCCTTCGTGGGATCTTCGAAACGATAACCTACACCATGTACGGTATGAAGCCACTTAGGATTGCGTGGGTTGTCACCAATTTTTGCACGCAAGTTCTTTACATGCGAGTCTATCGTACGTTCGTAGCCTTCAAAGTCGTATCCCAATACCTTTTCCACTAATTCCATGCGCGAATAAACACGACCGGGATAACGGCACAACGTGGTAAGCAACTTGAATTCGCTGGCGGTAAGATCTACTTCTTCGCCATTAACCAATACCTTGTGCCCCGAAATATCGATAGTAAGTTCACCAAAGTCCATAACCTCACGCTGTGGTTCAACATCGGAATGAACACGACGAAGCAAGGCACGTACACGCGCAACCAATTCGCGAGGACTAAAAGGCTTAATAAGATAGTCGTCCGCGCCAAGCTCAAGACCAATAATACGATCTTCAACTTCGCCCTTTGCGGTAAGCATAATAATAGGTGTGCTGGAATTGTCGCGAATTACCCTACATACCCGTTCACCCGGAACACGGGGAAGCATTAAGTCCAAAATCACCAGATCAAAATGATGCTTAGAGAATTCCTCTAGCGCTTCTTGGCCATCACCTACAGCGGTAACCCAATAATTTTCACGTTCCAAATATGCTGCTACCGCATCGCGAATAGCCTTTTCGTCTTCAACTAATAGAATTCGACGAGTATTTTCGTTGTTATTCGAAGTCATACGGTACCTCCTGTTAGGCACTACATCTACTTGCTATGCTACGCATTTTCTTGGCTCTTGTCTTGATATCAGACACAAATTGCGCATCTGACGCATAATTATTTCAAAAGTATACAAGGACAGCTTGGCATACCTTTGAGCAATCTTTTGGTTTAACCTTTCAGAAGTATGGAAATAACTTTTTGGTTAGCCAAAAGAATAAGCCTATAAGCTTTCGTTTTTATTGTAACAATTGATATTTTGACTACCCGAAACGAAACCCAACTGTCACAATGATAAGCCAGTTTTACTTATATAAACCATCATATATTGTACCTTTGACCAGGAGTTATCGTGCCAACTAACCGCAGGCAAAACATACCAGGAAAAACACCCCGCCCCTCACGAAATTCCCATAGAACACGCTCTTCTGCACATGCATCTACCAAAAGCAGTGTTTTTAAGCAAGCAAACAAAACTGCAGGTAGAACATTTAATGGTGGTCGCTCTGTGGTTAGCTCGGGCAAACGTGCGGGCAAACATAGCGTTAAAACAGGCATGAAGGCTGGCAGTAAACCAAGCGTGGTAAAACCAAGTTTTTCCACTTCGGGTCCTACCCTTGGATCAAAGTTTGGCTTAGGATCGGGCTCCAAAACTCGCAAGAACACAAACGGTACTGCACCGGGTTATCAGCCAAACCCCCTTAAAGTAGGAGGACCCGCCCAACCCAAACTTACTCCTGAAGTACTTCTTACCAGGCGAAATCTTCTTATAGGAGCTGCCGCTGTTGGCGGTATTGCGGCACTGGGTGGAGGCATTTCGCTTGCCAGCAGCGCCCTTGAAGGCGATTCAACCGATCAGATTTCTTACCTTAACGTTCCGGAAGATGCAGTAGAACAGCAAGCGGACTACACCCTGATCGAAAACTACACTGACTATATTCAGCTTACGGGATCATATTCGCTTCCTTACGGCACGCTGGTGTGGGCCGATAACGATACGGTTGCGGCATGTCTTAATCCAACCGAAGAAGCAAGCCCTCTCAATACGGTAAGTTTGTTGTACCTTTCCAGCGGAAACACCGCCAAAGTTCTTGACGCGGCACAAAGCGCCGAAGAAGGCTTCGAGATATTGGACGTACGTTGTAGCGAAAACGGGCTTATTTGGACTGAGTCCAATCCTTACCAGTCGCGCTGGCGCGTATACACTGCTTCTTTAAGTGATGGAAGTGCCTCGAACATCCAGCAGATTGACGAAGGTGATTCGAATTGGCTTATGCCTTCCCTTGCTGCCATTGATAACACGGCCTTTTGGCAGGTAAGTCCTAACCCCTCGGGTGAAGCAGCAAATGAACCTGCCGAACTACGTGCGGCAACCTTTGGATCAACCGAAGTAAAGCATGTCTATTCGTCGAAACGAGCTTTTGCCACGCGTGTTGCACCCGCAACCGATGGAGTTGTGATTACTCCTCGAGCCGATTCGACTACGGTGTACTATCAGCTCACCAAAATATCTGCCGATTCGCTTCAGACGGTCGATCAGATGACCCTACCTTCTTCTATGACTCCTGAAATAGTTGGGTACGGATCGAGTGGTTTTTCCTTTGGTTTTACCAGTATTTATAACTACGGTGGTGGCATTGCGAATCTGGGCACCTACACCCCACGCACCGCAGTTCAAGTAAACAATTACAATGGCCTGCCATGGTTTCGCTATAGTAGATCCCCCATTACCGCACCGTGCTGGTGTGGGGATTGGTTTGTGGTGAAATCCACTACCGCGCTTTCAGGTGTTCATTTTGCCAGCAAAAGCTATTTCGCTATTGATACGGTAAGCGGGGCCGATTCGTATGGCGAACAATTGGTTTCATCGGGCAGTTGTTCTTCGTTTGTGGGATTGAGCCAAGTTATCGATGACGCAAACGCCGATAACAACCACACCCTTATTCGGGTGTTTACCCCCATCGAAGGGGCTATTGGCAGCGCATTCGCGTAAAAGATTGTAGTGGCCTCCTGTTGAAGACAAGGTTCTCTACCAGCGCCACCAAGACTGGCTGATTAAATTAGTAGCGGCTTTTCAAGCAGGCGGCATACCTATTATTGAAGGGCACTCGCCGCTTCAAACTTTAATTTTTTAAAAGTGAAGCGGCGGAGTGTTGCGCATAGTGAGCCGCAAGGCGAACGGTAGCTGAACGGGTGACCCTGAAATAATAGGTATACCGTCCGCCATACAAAGCAAAACGAACTCGAATTAAAACTCCAATTCCTTCAGACGATCAAACACCACATCTTTGCGGGTTAAGAAGTCCCATGGATCAAAGATTTCGTCCAGAGTTTCCTTGGAAAGATTTGCCTCAGGGTCTGCTTCAAGACGCTCGCGATACGTAGGACCATCAACCGCATTTTGGATGTCTTCCCATACCTTCATAGCGTTACGCTGAACGATAACATAGGCATCTTCGCGCGTAATGCCCGTCTGCACCAACGCAAGTAAAACCTTGGAAGAGAAAATAAGACCCTTGGTGCGCCACAGGTTGTGCTCCATCTTGGCAGGATAGGTTTGCAAACCATCAAGCATCCACTGCATCTTGCCAAACATATAATCAAGCGCGATAAAACTGTCTGCCAAAGCAACACGTTCAGCACCTGAATGCGAAATGTCGCGCTCGTACCACAGTGCTACATCATCCAAAGCAACCTGAGCATTCGCTTTTACCACACGAGACAAGCCGCATACCCTTTCTGCGGTAATAGGATTGCGCTTATGAGGCATAGCAGAAGATCCCTTTTGTCCCTTTGCGAAAGGTTCTTCCGCTTCAATAACGTCGGACTGCTGCAAAAGACGAACCTGCATTGCAATAGATTCCAACGTTGAAGCCGTTACTGCCAAAGCAGTCATAACCTGAGCATGACGATCGCGTGCCAGAACCTGCGTAGACAAGGGATCAGGCGTAAGGCCCAACTTTTCGCACACATACTGTTCCACAAACGGATCAATGCTGGAATACGTTCCTACCGCACCAGAAATAGCGCCCGTTGCAGCAACGCGACGAGCTTCTTCCAAACGCGTTTGAGCGCGCTTTAAAGCCCACGCCCAGGAGCCAAACTTCATACCGAAGGTCATAGGCTCTGCATGAATACCGTGAGTGCGTCCCACGCAAAGAGTTTCCTGGAATTCAAACGCACGACGCTTGCAGGTTTCACCAAGCTGCTTCACATCGGCCAAAATAATGTCAAGAGCCTGCGTAATCTGATAAGAAAGTGCTGTATCGCCCAAATCAGAAGAAGTCATACCATAGTGAACCCAACGGCTGGGAGGTTCCATGCCTTCAGGAAGATCGGCATCAATATATTCAGCCATGTTGGTGGTGAAGGCAATTACATCGTGGTTAGTTACCTTTTCAATTTCATCAATGCGCTCAACCGTAAAGTTTGCATGTTCGCGAATCCAAGTTGCCTCTTCTTTCGTAATACCAGATTTGCCAAGCTCAGCCTGCGCTTCACATGCCAGTACTTCAATTTCTTTCCAAATTTCAAACTTGTTCTGCAATTCCCAAATTGCTCCCATTTCGGGACGGGTATAACGACCAATCATACCTTTTCCTTCCTCTGGTTGGCGCTTTGTCTTACCTGCTCTACGTCAGGGCGCTTGTTTACTGCTTATATTACTGCCTGCATTGTTGCGTTACTGCCTGTTTTACAACTTGTTTTACTGCCTTTATATTTGCATTTCCATCTAGGATGCCGAACTCACTTTACCGAACTTAATTCATTAAAGCGAACGTACCAACTCGATCGCCGTATCTACTCGGTCGGTATCCGCCGCTACAATAACCTGATCACCGGGGAAAATGCGGGTTTCTTCGCCCACGACCTCTACTTCATCAGCATGAGACACCGCAATAAGGCGAACCCCTTCGCCAAATTCCAAATCAAGGGCGCGCATACCACGGAAATTATCGTGATTACGCATGGTAGGTACCTTAATTTCAGTCAGCGCAATCTGATCACTTGTAAGCGTTACCGCCGCACTCATGGAACCCATCATTGCCTCTTCTTCGATCATGTGCGCAATAAGGGCTGTTGAGGAAATACTTTCAATACCTAAGCGGCGAAAAATACGAAGGTTTTTAGGACTGTTTACACGAGCAATGCTACGAGGAACATCAAAAACACGCGTTGCAATTTCACATGCCGCCAAATTGTCTTCATCTTGGCCGGTAGCTGCCACAAATACATCAGCTTGATCAGTGCCGGCATCGTCTTGAATAGTGGCCGAACAGCCATCGCCATGGATGACCAAACACGATCCATCCAGTTTTTCCGACAGTTCAATAGCGGCGCTTTCTTCTTCTTCAATAATGGCAACCTGATTATCGCCGCGAAGAAGCGTGCTTGCTAAATAAGCACCCAGTTTACCGCCACCAACAATAACGATATACATGAACCCCTCCGTTAATCCTGGGCGAATTTCGCAATGGTTGGAATAGCGCTTTGTGCGACAACGGCAAGTACTGCATCGCCCTGATACAAAATACTTGATGAAGAGGGAATAGAACTAATGTTGCCATCCGCACGTTCGAAAGCGCATACGCGAAGAGAATGACGTGATTCCAATTCGGAAACCTTAATTGATGTTTGCCCTGTTGAGCTTAAATCGAGCGCAAACTGAAGAACTTCGTAGTCAGAAAAGGTTGCAATATGATCGCCAATACCCGATGTTGCTTTTGAAAACAGTTCTTCTGCAACCAGTGTGGTACCACATACATAGTCAATGCCAAGCTGCATATAGGTGCGTTCATGAGAGCTGTCATAAAGACGAGCAACTGCATGCGGAACATCGTAAAGACGACGGGCAATTTCGACCACCATAAGATTTGCATTGTCACTTTGGGTTACCGCTGCAACAAAATCGCAGTCTTCAATACCTGCTGCAACCAGAACTTCTTCGTCATACCCTACACCGGGAAAGGTAGATCCATTAAAATCGCGACCCAATGATGCAAAAGCACGGGGATTGCGATCAATTACACATACATTGTCATCGTGGTCCGAAAGCATCAAAGCCAACCGCGAACCCACGCGTCCACAGCCGACGATAATTACGTTGCTCATAACCGTCCTTTTCTCGTCGCTTCAGTATAGCGCAGGAAAAGTACTACAGGAAACGATAGTAGATAGTGCGAACTCCCCAGTCTGAAGGAGACGAAGCACCAAAGGCTTTATATACGCCAGGAGCTAAATCAAGAGAGCGGCCATATTGTGCAAACCCGCCCGTATCGGTTACGGTAGCAATAACTACTTTGCCGTCATAGCAAAGTTCAACTACACTGCCCACCAAATAGGACTGAGATTCAGGAACAGCAACCGTGATGCTGTTATCGGTAAGTGCAATACCTGAAGAAGTATCCGTCACGCCAAAGTTGCCCTTGCCGTCATCGTTAGTGGCAATGTTGTAACCGCTCGCAGAACCGCTTGACCAGGTGCCATCGTTTACATCAGGTGCAACACGAGGTGCAGTAGGAAGCGGATCGAGCGTGCAAACTTCTGCAGCTTTTTGAAGCGCAGTTGGATTTGATTCATCAATAGCAATAGGAACTACAACCGGATCAGGGTCTTTTACGGTAATAGAGCGCTGAGCACTATCGCTTAAATCGACTGTTTCAGAAACCGCCATGGCATCATTTTGATCGGTGGAAGCACCTGTTGCACGATCGGCGGCAGAAATTTGAGAAGAAGTGGAATTTGCCTGAGCAGTACCGAAGCCTAACGTTGATGAGTCTTCCTGACCAGAACCTTGCGCCTGTGTAACGCCACAGAACAAAAGAACTGCGACGAGCGCAACCATAAGAGCCAAAACGCACACGATAGGAAGGGCTCGATTTCTTGTATGTGAAGTGGCTTTAGCCAAAAAACTCCAATGCCGTGGCTTCGCCGTTGATGTTTTCGATACTTCAATTTTGCTTCATGCGAAAACACAAGGGCCTTCATTTTCTGTTGATACCCTCTTGGTATAGGCAACAGAAAAGCGCTCAAGCGCACGAACTATTATACCGCCATGAGCTTTTTCGGCCAAATTTTAACGTCGGCAAGCGGCACACGTAGAGCAATTTTTCCTGGTATTACAGTGTACTATCCCAGCACATAACCGTCTTTGAACAGGGGGAACGTAATATTGTGTCGAGAATATGAGGAAGCGGCCAACAAACGTTCAAATATCCCTACTTCACCCAACATCCACACCAGCGCCAAGCCAAACAACAGCACCATAACTACAAGCGCACCGGTTCGTTTTCTTACCAAAAAATACCCAAAGCACGCAACGCCACCAACGCATAACGCAACAGGAACTATCCCTACACGTTCAAGGGAATGAAGAGGGCAAATACCTAACGTAAAGGGCAAAAGCGCTAACGCTAATTCCACACAGAATATAAGTCCTGTAATGCGAATAACAAAGGGTAATCGATCATAAAAACACACAAGTAGGGTTGTTCCCGCCACAATAAGGAGTTCCGGCCAGAAGTTAAAAATTTCCAATCGAGGATAACGCGCAATAGTAGAATTCGCCATCGCAATAAACAGAGCCGTCATAGCTACCGCGACTGTTATAACGATAAGAACGCGATTGGTATAGGGCATATCGTCATCTGGCTTGTCGTGACGATAGGCAATGTAGACTTCCTGGCGCTCCACATTCACACCTTCACCTTGAGGAGGCTGCGGCGGTACGTGTCCTGCATCAGCATGAATACCATATCGCTCGGGCACTTTTTGTGTGGCTTGCTTTTGGGCTTCAACCACCTGTTCATAACGATCGGATACTACCGATACCGGATCAACTTCCAAAACTCTTTCATCTTCAGGCTGTTTGGGAAGAAAGAAAGCCAATAAAAGATACGGAATCGTAATAATACCTGCCGTAGAAATAAACAACACCACACAGGTTACGCGTGCAACAATGGTGTCCACCTCTAGGTAACGAGCAATACCATCACACACACCTGCAAGCACCTTATCGTTTCCCTTGCATAAGGTAGGAGCTGCCGTTGTGGCTACATGATTGGTATGTTTTACGGTAGCCACCGCCATCCTCCTTGAAAACGTATTACTCGATTCGCGAAAACTTCATTACGGTTTATTTACATGGTTTATCTAGTTATGCCTCATTCTAAACAGAAAACAGGATTCGTTAATAAACCGTTGCTCTTAGGGTTGTTGCGCTACAAACAAGCTTGGTAAAAGACGAAAGCTGCAGCCCGCACCACGGGCAACATCGCTTACAGCGCACAACACCACACACCTTATCGTTCGCACCCGCGCTACACTTCTTATCGTCTGCACACGCCACGCATTTTATCTCCCGCGCGGATGCACCCATTCAAACCATTCATCCGCATCGGTTTGCGACACATCAATCAACCTATGACGGGTACTTCCCACTCCTGCAGCAGTATCCACCAACACTGTTGCTACGTGCGCATGGCGCTGCAGCGGATTCGTCCGAAGAGAAGCTGCTTGTATTTTGGTGCGAGGAACCGTAACCGTATCTATAGAAAAGCCGCCATTTACCATAGTGACACCAGAATGGTCCCACCCGAATGCCGCTTTGCGATACCACATTACCGCATTGAGCACCTCAAAGGCCGCAATGACAATAACAAGCGCCATCATAACACCTGACAACAACAGCATATTTTGCAGCAACGTCATACCAAACATAAATTCTGTCGAAAATTCTTCAGGAACGGCAAGTGCCAATATAAGCCAGAGACACACCAGAATAACCAAAAGCCAGAAACCAAGCCCTTGCCACAACACTCGTCTGGTTATGACACGACGAAGCGCGCAAGGATCTACCGGTTTTGTTGCTTGGGGCAACGTTTGGTATTCCGGAGTAAGTCCCGCAATAACTTCAGGCACGCGCGAAAGCGGCAAAAACGGGTGCACAACCAGTTTGTTCAAGGCAGAAGAGTCTGTTGAATCTGAACTATTTTCTTGCTCTACTGCACCCACGCGACCATACGCCACCGAACAACACTTTAATAAGCGTTGGAAAAATGTTTGATGAATATGGATGGACTGAATTTTTTCTACATCCATTCCGCTAAAGATGTGAGTGATCAGTCCTCGTTCTACCTCAATACGGTCCCCTCGCCTACGGGAGCGAAAGCCAGCATAGGTTAAGCAGGAAGACACCATACTGATAAGCCACAACAACAAAAGAATGCCTAAAACAAAGAACAAGAGAAGGGGCCCTAGCGTGCCACCCATCATATTCCACGCAGCCGAATACACCGCATCGCTGCTCGATACGATGCGAGCATCAACCAATCCCGCCAAAAGGGTGGACAGGGTAGAAACTACACCAACTAAAACGAAGGCAAACGACGTTTTACTTGAAAGAGCAGAAAGAAGCAACTCTTTGTTGGAAAGACCAAATTCACAGGTAACTTTTCCCGTATCAATTTCGGCACCAGCGAAAATGCCGCGCATATCATCCATAATATTTGCGGGCATATCCAAAATATTTTCTTGCGCGGTTTGCGAAGCCGATTGTACAAAAGGAGCCTGCGTATAGGGCTGCACTGAAGACTGTTCGTAGGGCTGCTGTTTAAAAGACTGTACGGCGGATTGTTGTGTAGCTGACTGTTGCGCATAGGGTTGCGGCACACCCGGCATTTCACCAGAAGATGCTGGCGCATAGGGCGGTGCGGAAGGTGCACCATAGGGAGGCGTAGAGGTTGATTCCGCCACCCAAGGAGGAACCGGAGCCCCTGGAGCAACACCAGCATAAACCTGCGCAAAGGTAGCTTGATTTTGTTCCTGCAGAGTAAGCGCACGCATACGTTCATCAGCCTCTTCAGGGCTTAGCCCTGAAGCAATAAGATTTTTACGCATAAACAATTCACGTCGAATGCGTTCTGCTGCTGATTTTTCCACATAGGGAACCACAAGCGCTTTATTGTCCACTCCACCTGCGGTATCAATAGTTACGGTACATACCCCAACCACACGCTGCAAAAGCGAGGTCTTTTCATTGACCGACTGCACGCGTTGATAGGGTATATGGGTGCGTTTTTTGCTTATGATACCCGAACAAAAACTGAATTCTGAAACGCCAAACTCATACCACTTATACCGATAGGCAAGCGCGGCGGAACCTAGCGCGATAACCGCAATTATCAGCGTAAGGGTTAAACAGAACAACACCACTAAAAGAAGCGTGAAATGTTCAAGTCCTAAAAAGGTAGCTACATCCTGCGCAAATTCCGAAAGCGCAGAAAGTGAAGAAAACAATACGCCAGCAAAAATATAAGGAAGCGCGCGCAGAGGACTTAACCAAATATAGCTATGGTGAAGCTTATGGCGTTCGTTCATTTTAGACATCCTCTCGCGCAATACGCGCCAATTCTGCCGCATTATCGCGAACCTGATCAGCCTCATCGGCTCTTAAGCCAGGAATTTCAAAGGATGCACCCGCGGTTGAAACCATAACCGACGACAAACCAAACGCGCGCAACACGGGTCCTTGGCGCGTATCGGTGTTTTGCACGCGAATAAAAGGGATAACTACATGCTTGCGCCAAATAATGCCGTTTTCGATTTCTAAAAATTCTGGAAACAGCTGGTAACGCCAACGAGAGTATCTAAAGGGCGTGGCGGCAAACAGGTCAAGCACCAAAACCACCGCATAGACAATCAAACAAATGAGACAATAGGGACCAGACCAAACGTGAGTGGACTCATCGGCAAGGTAAGCAATGATGCCCACCAACCCAATACAAACAAAAATAATGGTTATTACAATAGCGTCGCTAATACGCCAAACCGCTTTGATGCGCGGATCGAGTTTGCACTCTGGTCGTCCCCCTCATACCCATTCCTTACTCTAACGCCTGCAAGCCTTTAACATTGAAAAGCAAGTGTTGTTCAAACTGCTGTTCAGCCTATGTTCTCTTACTGAAAACGCCCGTGTCCAGCTCACAGCTCACAGCTCACAGCTCACAACTCACAATAGTATCTCAGAGAATTTCTCTGCTGCCGATATCAATAGACTGTCTGTTGCTAGACTACCTGCTGCCAAGTATTAATCCAACATACAGTAAGCAACTGTTGTATTGAATCTATGATACCTGTTGCCCCCCGCAAGGGTGAAAAGAAAAATTCGCAAAGCGTAACGTAACGTACAAACAGAAACTTTTATCTTGAGTTTCCCAATACAATCTTTTGGTAGATCCCTTTAGGTCCCTTTATTCTGTTTTCGCAAATAGTAAGACGCAAAGCCTTAGAGGTAGCGGAAATACGCCGCGCAGGATCCTTCCGATGAAACCATGCAAGGACCCACAGGATTTTCTGGCGTGCAAACCTTACGGAATAGGGGACATTCGTTAGGTGCCATAGCTCCACGCAGTACATCCCCACAACGGCACCCTTTTGGTTCCTGTGTTGGTTCTACTTCAGGCTGAAAACGTTTGAAGGCATCAAAGGCTGCATACTTTTCTCGGATGGCATAGCCCGACTGAGGAATAACACCTAAGCCACGCCACGTGGTATCGATAGTTTCAAATACTTCATCAATTGCCGCCATAGCAACAGGGTTACCCTGTGCTTCGACACCACGCTTGTAAGCAATTTCTATTTCGGCGCGCCCTTCATGAAGCTGTCGCATAATCATGGCAATGCCTTGCAGTACATCGACTGGTTCAAAACCGGTAATAACCCCCGGTACCCCGTATTTTTCTGCCAAGAACTCATAGGGCTTCATGCCGATGATAGTACTTACATGACCAGGCAAAATAAGCGCATCAATTTTTAAGGAAGGGTCGGAAACAATAGCCTCAAGGGCATTGGGCATATTCTTATGCGCCACAAAGACGCTAAAATTCTTTAGCCCCAAAGCTTGAGCACGCTTTATGGCCATAGCCACCAAAGGGGTGGTGGTTTCAAACCCCACACCTACAAATACCACTTCGCTTTCGGGGTTTTCTTGAGCAATTTTTAGGGCATCAAGAGGCGAATACACAATATTGATATCGCGTCCGGCAGCCTGTTCCTTCAAAAGACTTGAAGTGGATCCGGGCACACGAGTCATATCACCAAACGTAGTAATTTTTACACCCGGAATACGCGCAAGAGCAATGACGGTATCGATGTCTTTATTAGAAGTAACACAAACAGGACAGCCAGGTCCCGACGCTAACCGCGTGCCTTCAGGCATCATGGTGCGTAAACCATTACGAGCAATAGCTACCGTATGGGTGCCGCACACTTCCATAAGCGTAGCGCTTTCAGGTGCCCATTTCTGAATAGAATGAATAAGACCCTTTGCAAGCTCGGGGTCTTTAAATACTGATAAATCCATGACTGCCGCCTTTTATGATGCCACCTCTAAATCGGCCAATTCAGGAAATTCCTTAATAAGGTCTAAGGTTTCCTGAGCAGCTTCTTCACTTACTACTTCAATCGCAAAACCAGCATGGATAAGGACATAACTTCCCACTTCAGCACTGGGGGTTAAATCAAGCGCAACTTCACGCGTAACACCTAAAATATCGACCGTCGCAAGATTATTTTCGTTAATAGCTTTAACCTGTGCAGGAATAGCTAAACACATTTCACATCACTCCTTGGTCTGTGCCTGCCATCCTAGCACAGCTTGTCCATAAGAAATGGATGCATCGTTCGGCGGTAGGTCTTTGTTCATTGCTACCGTGAAGCCTTGTTCCTGTAGTTGAATTAAGGCTCGTTCGATAAGATAGCGGTTCATGAATACGCCACCACCTAACGCGATAAGCGAAATACCATATACCGCACGAACCAATTCAGCCATATCAACAATTGCTTGCACAAAAGCATCATGGAAACACTGGGCAATAAAGCCAGTTGGCAAGCCTGCGTGCATATCGTCAAGCAGCGCCTTAAACAAAGGTGCCGCATCAAGCAAAAGCACCGAAGTATTTGCTGCGTTGCTCTGTTCGGTAGCTACGTTTTTTATCACATCAATACGGTAGGCTTCGGCATGCTGTGCTAGATCGCTTTCAGTGTACTTTGTCGCCTCGCCTTCACTGCAAGCATTACGATGCGCAAAAGAATCTGAATTGTTACCAGCAAGGTAGGAATGAACGCATGCTTCTAAAAGAATTGCCGCTTCTCCTTCATACTTTGGTTTCGCGCAGATGCCAAGCAAAGCAGAAGCAGCATCAAACAGGCGTCCTACCGAAGAAGTTTGTGGTGTGTTAATTCCCTGTTCGATCATGCGTTCAAGAAGATCTGATTCGGAAAGTGTTGCATCTATGAAGGATTTAGTTGCAGGATGATCGAGCAAATCAAACGCCCACAATGCCCCATAGGCAATACGGGCAGGATTTTTAATTGCTGCAGCACCACCAGGAAGGGGAATATAGGCAAAGTTTGCAAAACGTTCAAACGCGGTAAGATTTGAAAGTAAAACTTCCCCGCCCCAAATAGCACCATCAAGCCCATAGCCCGTACCATCAAAAGCAAAACCACAGACCGGCCCTTCAAGATTATTTTCACCCATAACGGAAAGAATATGAGCGTGATGATGTTGAACCTGAACAACCGGAAGTGTTTGCTCGTGCGCCCACTTCGACGTGAGATATTCCGGATGATAGTCACACACTATGCGCTTAGGCGATAATCTAAAAAGCTGTTCATAGCGCTGGCGTGTTTCTTGCCAGGCGTCCATCACCGCCACACTTTCCATATCACCAATATGTTGGGAAACAAAAGCCTGGCCCGCACGAACATAGGTGAAGGTATTCTTTTGCTCTGGCCCAACCGCAAGAAGTTCTGCAGGAAGCGCTTCTTGGTCTTGCCCGGATTCGTGCTCTAGAATATTTTCTTGTGCTGCTGCCTGTTCTTCATGGGCTGACTTGGCAACCTCTTGCGAAATTGGCTCTGGAACCTCTAAGGGTAAGGGAGCAAAACCACGAGCACGACGAATAAATTGAACGATAGAACCTGCACGGCCTGCATTGAGTACTCGTAAAACAGAATCGTCGTAACGTCCTTCAATAGCACGGTCGTTAACCAAAAAGGCATCCGCTACCGCACCAAGCTTGCTGAACGCCTGCTCTTCATCGGTCACGATAGGTTCATCATGAATATTCCCTGATGTCATAACAAGCATGCCATCAAATTCGTGCAAAAGAAGATGTTGCACCGGTGTTGAAGGAAGCATTATGCCCAATTCAGGAAGCGCGTCAGCCAGACCTTCGGCAAACTGTACATCAGAGCGTTTTTGCAATAACACAATGGGCCTGCTGGGCAAAGTAAGTTGATACTTTTCAGCATCGTTTACATAGCAATACTGCTGAGCTTCAGCAACGGATGCCACCATGACCGCAAACGCTTTACCTTCACGACGTTTTCTTTGACGTAAGGTTGCAATAGCTTGCGCGTTATGCGCATCACAAGCTAAGTGATACCCACCAAGACCCTTTATTGCCACAATTTTTCCTGCACGCAAGGCCTGTGCTGCCTGTACGAAAACCGCATCACTTGCCTGACGGTCATAAGCCCACATGATATCGCTTGCAGTAAGGGGAGTAGATAAGTCGGACACCGCCCATCCCACATGAGGACCACATTCAAAACACGCATCCGGTTGCGCATGAAAACGACGATTGGCTGGGTCGTGATATTCACGTTCACAATCAGGGCACATGGTAAAAGCAGTCATAGATGTTTGTGCGCGATCGTAGGGCAAATTCCTCATGATGGTAAATCGAGGACCACAATTGGTACAGTTAATGAAGGGATAATGATAGCGGCGATTGTTTGGGTCAAACAATTCTGACACGCATGCATCGCAGGTCGCTAAATCGGGCGACACCAAAGTGGTAGTTTGCGATGCTTCATCTTCTGAAAACCGAATTTCGAATTTTTCGAACCCCTCTACAGGCACTTCTTCGATAGATATTTCTTTTACCTGAGCTGCAGCAGGAGCCTGTTCGGAAAGTGCCACAATAAAAGAATCTATATCGTTGGTCTGACCTTCGGCGTGCACAATAACACCTTCTACAGTGTTCAGTACCCAACCTGCAATATGATGAGAAATTGCCTCACGATAGACAAAGGGGCGGAAACCCACCCCTTGTACGACACCTGTTACTGTGAGTTTTACTGCCTCACAACTCATGCATACACCACTTTCTTGAACGCCTTAGCTAACGCCCGAATAGAAACCGCCGAATTATCGGGAAGATGAATATGAACACAACGACGTCCACGCGACGACAAAATAGTAAAGTCTCCCGATGCTTGTGCCTTAGCCAGTTCGCCTAAACTTTTAGCGCGGGGATCATCTACTTCTATATCTTTTGGTTCATCAGCCGAAAGAATAAGGAATACCCCCTTATTAGGACCACCCTTATGCAACTGACCAGTAGAATGAAGGTAACGAGGACCAATTTCCAAACAGGAAGCAACCCCGTAGCGGGAAGCAACTGTATGGCGAATTTCTTCAATCGCTTCACGACGTCCTTCACCTGCAAAAGGCAAAAATGCGTTGAAGGAGAAATAATCGCCCGGTTCAATACTGCCAAAGAGCGCGCGCAGTACCGCTTCGAGTTCCGGTTCGGTTACCTTATCGCGAAGGGTTTCCGAAATATGAACCTCAACTTTGCCAATAGGCACATCCGCCAATCCATTTTGAACAAATTCAGGCTCACGGGCACCTTCTGCCAAAATATGTAAAACCTCTGCCTTTGCTACCGCAACATCCGGCTGATCGAAGGGGCATACCTTCATAAGATAGCCAACCATAGCAATAGCGTATTCCCACATAACAAAATGTGCTGCTAAATCTTCTACATTGAGCACTTTAAAGTGCATCTGGGGAATAGCGGGATCAAGAAATTCAAGGGCATGATTAAAGTTTTGACGGTCGTCCCACAAATCGGTTTTAGTGTTGTACGTAATAACCGTACGATCCTTTGGATCTTCGCGCAGTACCAGCGAGTCAACCTCGATATTCGGTAAAATACCAAGCCCATTTTTGCCTAGGCTTTCTGCCACAAGCTGTTCAATCCACAAGCCTAAAACACGGCCGCGCTTGGGTGTAAATAAGGAAAATTTATCGCGTCCCCGTTCGTAGGTATCAAACAGGAAGGCCGCCAGATTCGAAGCGGGATTATCAAGGTCATCTGAAGCGCAGATTTCTTCCGCTTCGCGAGCGCTTTCAATAAGAGAAGCAATATCCATACCAACCAGTGCTGCTGGCACCAAACCGAACACCGAAAGTGCCGAATAGCGACCGCCCACCGTTGGTTCGCCCAAAAACAGCCTTGCCCAACCTTCTTCAAGCGCACGCTTTTCCAAATCAGAGCCAGGATCAGTAATGGCTACCAGATGCTTAGGAATTTCTTCTTCTGGCAAGCTTTCCGCCAGTACATCACGAACCGCCTTCATAACCAAAGAAGGTTCGATCGTACCACCCGATTTGGAAGATTGAATAATAAGCGTGTGTTCAGGATCGCACTGAGACATGATGGTACGCACACGAACAGGAGAAACCGAGTCGAGCGTTTTGAATGCGATAGAAGAAGAATCGGGTTTGTTATACTTCGTTAAAGTCATAGGTGCCTGAGTTGATCCACCCTGACCAATTAACACCACAGCCTTTAAGCCTTTTTTAATCATCTCATTGGCAAATGACTGAATTTCCTCAATGGGACAAGGAGGGTTGGTGGCCAGCGTTGCCCAGCCCATGAAATCCTGTGCACAAGCTTGTGCTTCTTCAGAAAAGTTATAAAGCGTTGCATCCTTGCTGTGAATGCGACTTGCTACCTTACCGTCAACAAGTGCCTGAAGCGAAGGAGGATATATACCCTGAATGGAAAAATCGATCATCGGTCCTTCTTTCATATTTTCAGATATTTTATCAAAGGCCCTTGAGCGCCCCGAGAAATGTAAGAATTATCCCCTTAATTTTTTGCCACAAATTACCTGTTATGTGAAAAAACCCCGCATATGCGGGGCTTCACAATGTAAATGGTGGTCGGGGCGGGACTTGAACCCGCGACACGCGGATTTTCAATCCGCTGCTCTACCAGCTGAGCTACCCAACCAGTTACGTCTTATGTATGACGCGAAACGAAATTGTACCGATAGTCCTTAAATCCGTCAAGTAATTTTTTTACGCATCCCAAGCGCTGCGGCCAAGAAGAGCACGTTTCCCAATATCACTGCGGAATTGCATATCTTCAAACTTGATAAGATTACATGCCTCATAAGCGCGATTACGTGCTTCTTCGAACGTATCACCCAATGCGACTACATTTAGTACGCGGCCACCCGCGGTAATTAATTCGCCATCATTGTTCAGTGCGGTACCCGCATGAAATACGATAACGTCATCCAAGCGTTCCGCTTCAGATACACCTAAAATAACCTTGCCTTTTTCATACGAACCGGGATAACCGCCGCTGGCAAGTACCACACTTACGGCCCATTTATTAGACCATGAGAGCTCAATGTCTTCAGGACGCCCTTCAGCTACCGCAAGCATAATATCCACCAAATCACCCTGGAGGCGAGGCAAAACTACTTGTGTTTCAGGATCACCAAAGCGTGCATTAAATTCAAGTACTTTAGGTCCTTCAGTAAGCATGAAGCCACCATAGAGACATCCACGATAGTCGGTTTTAAAAGGATCTTGAGCAGTAGCAGCAGCTGCAGTTTCCATAACAGATACCATTGCAGCCATTTCTTCATCAGTCACAATGGGCACTGGAGAATAAACACCCATACCACCGGTGTTGGGGCCAAGATCGCCATCATAAGCTCGCTTATGGTCTTGAGCTGGTGCCATGCAAAATGCTTTTCCGTTTGAAACAAAAGCTAGCAAAGAACATTCAGGACCAGTAAGCATCTCTTCTACTACCACGCGGCTTCCTGCTTCACCAAAGGTGCCACTAAAGCAACTATCTACCGCATCAAGAGCGGCTTCTAGTGTTTCAGCCACAATAACGCCTTTACCTGCTGCCAGACCATCAGCTTTTACCACTAAAGGAGCGCCGAGTTCTTCGCAGTATGCACGCGCATCTGCAGCATTGGTGAAACTTGCATAACGCGCTGTTGGGATACCATTGGCTTCCATAAATTCTTTGGAATACGTTTTAGAGCCTTCAAGCTGAGCACCTTGTGCATCAGGGCCGAAAACAGGAATTCCACCTGCGCGAACAATATCAGCAACACCTACTACGAGAGGCGCTTCGGGACCCACTACTACAAGACCAATTTCATGATCCTTTGCAAACGCAAGTACCGCTTCACCATCTTCAGCATCAAGAGTTTTTACATTCTGAGCAATCGAAGCAGTTCCGCCATTACCAGGAGCAACATAGAGCTGATCACAACGAGGAGACTGGGACAACGCCCAAGCGATAGCATGTTCGCGGCCACCGCCACCAAGAACAAGAATGTTCACTGTTTTACCTTTCACTCACCGGGCATCAAGCGCCCTTAGTTAAAGTGTTTATAGTTTACTTTATAGCGAATATGTACGGCTTATTTTATCGCCCTCAACGCAAAGCACCTCCACAGAAGTCCTGCGAAGGTGCTTGTTGTGTCATTTTTTGCTTCTTTGCACGTTAGCGGCTTTCCCAACCATTAAAAATAGTCTGATTTCTATCAGGACCAACGGCAATAAGGGAAGCATGAACGCCCGTAACTTCTTCAAGATACGTAACATAACGCTGAGCATTTGCAGGCAAGTCTTCAAATTTCTTGCAATCAGAAATATCAATACCTTCCCAGCCAGGAAGTTCTTCATAAATAGGCGTTACATTCTTCGGATAGATAACCGAATGCTGCATAGGGAAGTAGTCGTAGCGAACACCATCGGCTTCGTAACCTACGCACACCTTAATGGTTGGTACATAGGAAAGAACATCAAGCTTGGTAAGTGCCATATCAGTCATGGAATTAACTTCTACAGCATAGCGAGCCTGCACCGCGTCAAACCAACCGCAACGACGTTTGCGTCCTGTGGTAACGCCGTATTCGCCGCCTACCTTACAAAGCAGCTCGCCCGTTTCATCGTGAAGTTCAGTAGGGAAAGGACCAGAACCAACGCGCGTAATGTAGGCTTTTGCAATACCCAAAACCTTATCGATTGCCTTAGGTCCTACACCAGAACCAGTAGGTGCGCCACCCGCGCAACAAGAAGACGAAGTAACGAAAGGATAGGTGCCATGGTCAATGTCGAGCATGGTTCCCTGTGCGCCTTCGAACAAAATGTTTTTGTTTTCACGAAGTGCGGCGTTTAACATCTGAGTTGTTTCTGCCATATGCTTGCGCATTACCTCTGCATAAGGCAGATACATTTCGCAAATCTGATCAACCGTATAAGGCTTCAGATTGTAAATCTTAGTAAGAACTTGGTTTTTAATAGCCAAGGCAGCTTCAAGCTTTTCACGGAAGATTTTTTCATCCAGCAAATCCTGAACACGGATGCCATTTCGTGCAAACTTATCTTCGTAAGCAGGACCAATACCACGATTGGTAGTACCAATTTTATGCTTACCAAGATGACGTTCCGATGCTCCGTCTAAATCAATGTGGTAAGGCATGATGATGTGAGCATCGCAAGAAATACGAAGACGATCGCAAGGAAAACCTGAATCTTCGAGCATCTTCATTTCTTCAACAAGAACTTTAGGATCAATAACGCAACCGTTTCCAATAACGGGCGTAATGTGGTCATACATTACGCCTGAAGGAATAAGATGCAACGCAAGCTTGGTATCGCCATGAATTACCGTATGCCCGGCGTTATTTCCTCCCTGATAGCGAACAACATAATCATAATCACTCGAAATAAGGTCAGTGATTTTGCCTTTTCCCTCGTCGCCCCATTGAGCGCCAAGGAGAACCGTGCTTGGCATGTAAGGTCCTTTCGATGTTTTATTAATACCTGCAAAGCGCAAATCTAACGCTTGCACAAAGTTAGATTTTACGCGATAACGCACGTTAAAACCTAACTAACACAGGAATAATACTACAGTTCAATCAATTTAGAGTTTGAATCAGCTTCGCAAACCAAGGTTGCAATGTCTTTATGGCACGTAAAAAGAATAACTTGGCGTTTCTGTGCCAACTCCAACAGGGCACGCACTGCCTGAATACGACGAGTATCATCGAAATTTACCAAAATGTCGTCACACATAATAGGAAGACCACGGCCAACATTTTCTGCCGTCACCAACAGTGCAATACGTAAACTGAGATAGAGCTGCTGCCTGGTACCCAAAGAGAGCAACTGGGGAGGACGAGTGGTCTTGATAGCATCCACCACTTCAATATCGCCCTGGGCGTTCATTCGTACCGTTTGCCACAAACCATCGGTCATCTGGGAAAGCAAACGAGATGCACAGCGATACACTTCAGGCTGACTTTTTTTCTCCCATTGAGCTATAGCTTCTTCCAAGGTTCGCTTAGCTAAAAGAAGTACTGCTAAATCCCGATAAGAATCCTTTAAACGTGCTTCTATGGTTTCACTCTGAAACTTCATTTCATCAAATGAATTATTTTTACGAGCTGAATGAAGACGTTCAGTAATTTCTCCAATTTGACGTTCGGTTTCCCCTATTAAAAGTGCTGTTTTACTGCGCTCTTCCGATTTACGTTTAATAAGTTGCTCCACATCGGCAACTTCGGCTTGCGCATCAAGACCTATAGCCAGACACACTTCCTGTCTGTCTTGCTGCGCTTTTTTGATATCACGAGCAAGCGATGAAAGATGAACCATATGCGCTTTTTTTGCTTGTGCTGCTAAATCACACGCTGAACGATATTCTTTTGCTTGGTCAAGCAACCGTCGAGCACGGCGCGTTGACCCCAAAGCGGCTGATAAGCCGTGTTCATCCAAAAACGAGGTAATTTCCGCCGCATATTCCTTGGTTTGGCGCTCGCACACTTCAAGGGTTTTAGTATCTTGTTGCATTACCCATTCTTTTTTCGCGCGATCGTCTTCCCATTCTTCTTCAGTTCTTGTTGGGCGCATACTGATGGCAATACCCACTGCAGCAAGAAGAAGAGCCACCAATACCAATACTACTCCCACCATGAAATAGGTTGCTCCGGTGGTTTTACGGGCAAGATCAATAATGTATAAGCCGATCAGCGCCATTAAAACAGGAACCGCCACAGCAAAAGCAAGCTGCACCCAGCGTTGCTTTTTTGCACGGGTATAGTTTTGTTGAAGCCTGCCCTCTTCCATATGGAATTCAAAATCGGCCTGCGAAGCATTAAGAGCTTCACGAGCTTTATCAACGCCATGTTCTAACTTCGCACGACGCTCATCGAATTCATCCAAGGTATCTCGAAGTTGATATTCTTCTGCTTGAGTGAGCGTAAGCAACTCAGCTATGTCATCATCAGGTGTTGCTGCACCTGCAGTATTTGCTGCAGAATTTTCTTGGAGCGCTTCGTCGTGCTCCTGCTGCAGTGAGGTAATTCGTGCATCAAGAGAAGAAATATGCGCGGCTGCCTGGTTAAGTTCTTCTATTTCTTTATTTAAACGTTCTTGCGTATCTTGCATCATTTCTTTACGCGGACGAAGCGAAGCTAGGAGCTGCTCCTCTTCTCGTAGGGCATCTGCTTCTTTCCTACCTTCATTCACCTGCTGTCTAACATGTATCTGTTCAGCTTTTAAATTGCCGATAGCGTTCGGAACTTGCGCAGAACGTGACGTCAGCGCTTTGATGCGATTGTTTATTTCTTCTAAAGCGTGTGCCGGAGAAGACGAAGTACCCGATCCTGCAGTTAAAAGTCGTGCTGTAATATCACTATGCCTATCGAGTCGCAACAGTTCATCGCTGGTAAGCGAAAACATGGTTTCGTACGTTTCTCGATCGATATTAGTCAGTAAGGGTGCGGGAGGATTTAGTTCATCAGAATTCTTAATTCGCTTAAGTTCAGTAACTTCATCTGATGAAGAATCCCTAAAAAAGAGACTTCCTGATCGTTCGGCATTTTCTGGTCGATAGGGATTGGCTTCACCACGAGCGGCAGGCCAACCAAACAATACTCCCTTTACCAGTTCGTTTAAGGTAGTTTTACCTGCTTCGTTTGGTCCGAATACTACATTCATACCAGGACCAAACGGTCCCACAATAAGGTTGGCAAACTTCCCAAAGCTGGTCATTTTTATATGCTCAAGGAAAAATTGAGAGCCTGTCGTTTTTGCTTTGTCGGCTGCTTTGTTCTCTAAAACATCCTGACTTTTTTTAGAACGAGATGGCTTTATTTTTTCAAGTGCTTTTTTCGCCATTACAAATCATCCCGTCCCAGTAAATCAAGTACCAGTGTTTCAGCCTCACTACAAAGCTCGTCATATTTTGTTTCCAAAGAACTGGGAAGCGATAAATCTCGTTGATAAAATTGCTTTTCCAAATCAAGCAACACCGTATCTTTTTCATTGCGGCAATCATTCATTGTTCCCAGATATACCGCAGGGAATAATCCTTCTTTTCGAAGCGTTTTATAGCTCACACAGGGTAGTGTTTTATTAAGCAATGCATCCACATAAAAGAAAGGATATCCGTCGTTTAAAATCTTTCGAATATCACCCAATACTCCCGGATTCAATTCTGTATGCAGGGTGGTGCGGCCCGTAAGAGCGATACGGAAGATCATCCGCTGAGCCCTTGTTTGAGCGTTTTGCGCAAATTCAGCACTGATAATTTTTTCTTCAATATCGGCAATCGTAGAACAATCAGAAATATCCAAAGTAAGGCGTTGCCAGGCTACTTTTGCCGTAGGAATAAATTCAACGTTGCGGGTAATATGTTTCGATTCTGAAGTAAGCGTCACCTTAAAGATGCCATGTTCTCCCACTTCTTTCATGTCTCTCCCTTGAGGGCACCCCGAATACCCAATACGAGGATCGTCTTTCGAAGGAAGAACGCGAGGCTGATGCACATGTCCACACGCCCAATAGTCCACATCGCGCTTAAGGAGCTTTTTTGGGTTTACCGGTGAGCGTGTAAGATCAATATCTAAGCCCGTATGAAGAATACCAATCATAAAAGGAGCATATATTCCCAGTTCAGCACGGGCTGTTTCACGTGAAATACCCTCAGAGATATCCTCTTCGCGGGGCCATGATTGCGTGTAATAACCCCGGCCGCCAATTAAAGCTACAGGTTTATTATCACGCGTGTAACACGTAAATTCCGGTTTAGTTGCCCCTAATACTTGAGTGTTGGCGGGTAAGGTAGCAAACGCATTATCCCACGAAATGTAAGGATCGTGATTACCGGTTACCAGATAAACTGGAATACCCGCCTCATCAAGCTGCTTTAGCCCTTGAATAAAAAGTGAAAAATCCGCATACGAAGGATGAGAATTATCAAACACATCCCCTGCAATAACTACAAAATCAACCTGTTCAGCAATTGCAGTTGAAACCAACTTACGGAAAGCTTCTGGTATAGCTTGCAACAGTACTTCTGCCCAATCGGGCGCAAGGGAACGTAGTCCCTTAAAGGGGGCTCCTAAATGAAGATCCGCTGCATGTATGAACGTTACCGATTCCATACGCAAAAGTGTAACGCGAATTAATATCCTGAATCGTCAAAGTGGTTAGTAAATTTAGTAAATTCTGGAATAAAGGTAAGAGGAATATCGCGCGTAGGACCATTACGGTGCTTTGCCACAATAAGTTCCGCCATACCCCAATCGGGACGCTTATCGGATTCCGCTTCAGCTTCCGAGGTACTTCGATCAAGAAACATAACAATGTCCGCGTCCTGTTCGATAGAACCCGATTCACGTAAGTCGGAAAGCATCGGACGTTTATCGGTACGGGTTTCCACACCACGAGATAGCTGCGACAAAGCCAAAATAGGCACGTTCAATTCTTTGGCAAGCACTTTTAAACCACGAGAAATTTCCGCAACTTCAACTGCGCGATTATTGGGATGAGGAATAACAGGCTGCATTAACTGCAGGTAGTCAACAATAATAAGTCCCTGCTTTTTGTTACGCATCATACGGCGCGCTTTAGTACGCAGCTCCACAATAGAAAGCGAAGGAGAATCGTCTACATACAAATCGTACTGGGAAAGCTCCGCCGAAACACGTACCAATTCACTCCAGTCGCTATCTTGCAACATGCCGCCACGCAATCGCGACAAGCTCATACCCGCTTCTGCTGCCAAAACACGCTGAGTAATTTGCACTGAAGACATTTCCAAACTAAAAAGCGCAACCGTTGAACCTAGTTTTGCCGCATTGGTAGCAAGGTTCATAGCAAAGGATGTTTTGCCTACCGCAGGACGTGCCGCCAAAATAATAAGGTCACCGCCACGCAAACCACAGAACAGTTTATCCACGTCAGTAAACCCGGTAGGCACACCTTGCATGGTTCCTGCACGGTTTGCCATTTCGGCAATTTCATCGTTCGCTTCAATAACCAAGGTTTGAATATCTTTAAACGTTGAACTTACCGTTTGTTCCGTTACGTTAAACAAGGCCGCTTCAGCCTGCGATACCAATTCTTTGGGATCAGCAGGAGAATCATAGGCAAGAGAAGTAATTTGCGCTGAGGCGCGCAAAAGTTCACGACGCATAGCATCGCGGGCTACAATTTCTGCATGATATTGCCAACTGGTAAAAGCAAAGGTATTGTCGGCAAGTTCCAGCAAATATGACTGGCCGCCAATAGCTTCTAGTTGACCGCTTGCTTTAAGGTGGTCGGATACCGAAATTACATCAATAGGAATGGAACGCGAATTCATTTCGCGCATGGTTTCGAAAATAATGCGGTGCGCAGGACGGAAAAAACTTTCCGGCTTCAACTTAAGAGAAACTTCTTCAAATACCCCTGTAGACAGCAAGCACGCCGCAAGTACGGTTTGTTCCGCTTCTATATTTTGAGGAAATGCTTTATTGATATCTGAAGTGGTAGTGTTCTGAGAATCTGGCACGATTATTCCATCCCTTAGTAATGCTTAGATTAAGCAATTATACAAAAAGGTCGCCTAGTTAAACTAAGCGACCTTTTAATGTATTTCAGTAAAAGCACACAGCTTAGTAGTACTAAAAACTACTCTGCAGCTTCTTCCGTTGCAGCGGTTTCTTCAGCTTCTGCTTCTGCAGGTGCCTCAGCTGCTTCAGCAGCAGCAAAGGTGTCTGCGTCGCCAACCATGATGGTCAGGTTAGCCTTAATGTCACGATACAAAGCGATAGCTACTTCGTGAGTACCTGCAGACTTAATAGCAGACTTAATTTCAACACGGCGACGATCGATATCGAGATCAGCCTGTGCCTTAATTGCATCTGCAATCATCTGAGCAGTTACGGAACCGAAGAGAACGCCTTCTTCGCCAACACGAGCCTCAACCTTAACGGTAAGAGCATCAAGGGTTTCCTTGGTCTTGTTAGCTTCAGCGATACGGTTTTCTTCACGCGTTGCAATGTTGTGCTTGCGCTGCTCGAGCTGCTTCAGGTTGCCCTTGGTCGCCTTGATGCTGCTTTAAGTTACCCTTAGTAGCAGCTACTGCTAATTTCTTAGGGAATAAATAGTTGTTAGCAAAGCCGTTAGCAACTTCTACTACGTCGCCTTCGCCGCCCTTGCCTTTAACTTCAGCTAAAAGGATTACTTTCATTTCATCCTCCTCTTAGCGATTACGGCGATCACCGCGGCCGCTTACAGCAGGCACAGCATAAGGCATAAGAGCCATTTCGCGTGCGCGCTTTACGGCGTTAGCAATATCGCGCTGGTGCTGGGTGCAAGCGCCCGTAACACGACGGGGCTTAATCTTCCCACGATCAGTAACATACTTACGCAGCATCTGAGTGTCTTTGTAATCTACATATTCTGCGTGATCCTTGCAGAACTGGCAGTACTTTCGACGAGGCTGCTTTGTGTAGTCAGACATGTAAACCTCTTTCGAATGATTAGAACGGAATGTCGGTATCGTATACGGAGGCATCAACTACGGGTGCCGCCATTGGCGCTGCTGCAGGAGCAGAAGCAGCCATAGGAGCATTCATAGTGTTGCGCTGCATAGAGTTATCGTTACGAGCAGACATAAATTCTATTTCATCAACAATAACTTCAATTTTGCTGCGCTTTTGCCCATCGCGTTCCCACTGGCTCCAACGAAGTTTTCCTTCAATGGCAACCTTGCTTCCCTTTGAAAGGAAGCGAGAAATTGACTGAGCACGAGCACCAAACATAGTGCAATCAATAAAGTTGGGATAATCTTCCCATTCGCCTGTTTGCTGATTCTTACGACGATCATTTACAGCAACGCCGAAACCCAAAACAGGCATTCCCCCTGCGGTTGAACGCAAATCGGGATCACGAGTAAGATTGCCGGTGATTGTTACGCGATTGATGCTCATTTTTGAACCTCTCTCATGCTACGAACCAATTCGTTCGCCTTTTGATTTCCAATTACGTATTAATACTAGTCACGATCGGGACGAGCAACGATCATATGACGCTCAACAGCATCGGTGATGCGAAGAACGCGGTCGAGCTCTGCAATGTTAGCAGGCTCAGCATGGAAATCGATAAGGGTGTAATCACCGTCAGTCAGACCATTGATTTCATAAGCGAGCTTTCGCTTACCCCAATTGTCTACGTTATCTACAACACCGTTACCTTCTGCGAGGGCGGTCTCGATACGTTTCATAACTGCGATACGGGATTCTTCGTCGATCGACGGAGCTACAAAATACAAGAGTTCATAAGCCTTCATCAGTTCACCTCCTCTGGACTTACGGCTTCGGGATTTGAAGGCATGCCCGAAGCAGGAATAGCCGAACCATAGTAACAAACTGCTTATATCTTCGCAATTACCCTTTCATACGAACTCACGGTTTATACACATTACCTTTTAGATTTACCCTAAACCTGCCAAACTACTGTTCCTCTTTCCGTCATTTTTGACAAGGATTTTGAAAAATCCCCTATGTTCTCAATTCTGCCCTTCTTTTCCGTTGATTAGTTTTCTTTTATAGTAGCGCTGCAATCTATCATGAATCTCATAAAAAAGAACCATGTTTCTCATACAACAAAAAGGGTATCGAACTCCTTCGATACCCTTGCCGGAAAACTGTTTTTAATAAGGAAAATTTAATCTTCCTTAACCTTCTGTTCTTCTTCTTGAGCAGCTTTTTCTAGTTTTTCAGCCAGCGCTTCTACCTGTTCTTTATTCACTTCTTCTTCCCCCGCCACTTCAGCCATAGGGTCAAGTGTGCCTTCCATATCAAGCTCAAGTTTGAGGTTCTCCATAAAGTTTGGAGCAGGACCAATATAGGTAATATCTTTATTGATGCCATTTTCATCGTATAAATAACCGAAGGCGTATGCCTGCTCTTCGCCAGGAAGACCGCCTTCAGCAATAAGAGCATCTTTCATACCATCTTCGGTTTCAATGTAACCGTCATAGCAGAAAGCATATGCAGTAGCACCACGAGCTCCTTCCACTTCACGGCGGGCTGCAAGGAAACATTCTTCAACATCATCTGCAGGATGGGTTTCAATAAATAAGTTTTCTTTCACCGCTAAACCAGTAAAAGGAACTACATCTTCTCCGGCTTCCATTTTGGTTACCGCTTCATCAAGTACCGCACGGATAACCGTTTTTAATACATCATCAATATCCTCTTCAGGGGCTTTTGCCTCGGGATCTACCATACGTTCGGCCATGGAAAATCCTTTCTGTAATTCAATTTATAGTAATCAGTTTTGTTTTGCAGTGTAACACGAGCTGTTTATATTACTCGTCCTTCTCCGAGTAATGGTTCTTATTGCCTGCTTCAATATAAAATGACCCCGAAATAAATCGGGGTCATGAAAACTTCTGGCGGAAGGAGAGGGATTTGAACCCTCGTTACCGGGAGTACCGGTAAAACGGTTTTCGAGACCGCCGCATTCAGCCGCTCTGCCATCCTTCCAAACTATGCAATTTTGCCCTTTTCAAGAGCTACGTTAGTGTAGCGCATTCAGAGAGTTAGGCAAAGTTTTTTCAAGTAAAACAAAAAAGCTCCTCTTTCGAGGAGCTGGATACGTGGCGGAGAGATGGGGATTCGAACCCCAGGTACGCTTTTGGCGCACACACGATTTCCAATCGTGCTCCTTCAGCCAGACTCGGACATCTCTCCAACTGATTTGCCGTACTATTTGCACGTGCAAGATGGCAGTATACACCAAACTAGTACTCGGTAACAAGAGAATAATAGCCATCTTGTGACAATATTCTTAAAGGTACCTCAAATAATTCTGAAACACATTCAGTGGTAAGTGCTTCCTCTTTAGGTTTATCGGCAAAAAGTTTGCCGTCTTTAATCATAACTACACGTTTTATTTCCGGAATAATATCTTCCGGATAATGAGTAACTAAAATAATTGCTTTTCCTGCCGCTGTTAAATCACGCATAGTTTTACGAACGTAATACATACCTTCTGGGTCAAGACCAGTCGTAGGCTCGTCAAGAACCAACACTTCAGGATCATGTACCAACGCACGCGCAATTAATACACGGCGCGCTTGACCAGAAGATAGCGTCATTACATCACGATCCGCCAAATGGGTAATACCTAAAAACTCTAACGTTTTTGCTACCTTAGCTTTACCTTCTTCATTCATTGAATACTGACGAGGCACCCCTAAAGAGCCCAGCAAACCGCCATACACCACCTCAAATACAGGAAGGTGTACGGTTATTTGGTTCTGCATCGTGGCTGATACTACCCCTAAACATTGTTTAATTTCTTGGAGTGTTACTAAAGATTTACCCTTGAATAAAACGGGAGGATGGTCGCGATATAAAGGGAATACCTCACGCGTAATAAGATTAATAAACGTAGATTTACCTGCACCATTCGGACCAATAAGCGCAATACTTTCACCTTGTTTTAAATCAAAGTCATCAATCGATAAAATGTCTTTACCATTTCGTCGCACGATTGCGTTATGCAGGGTGATAAGAGAAACATCTTCGTTTGCCATAAGAATCCTCCAAAAAAATAGGGCTTCCTTATCGTACAAGGAAGCCCTAGATATACCCAACTAAATTAGTTAAAGGAACTTTTTACTGTCCTTCAGTTGATTCATTGGAGGCCGATTCATTGGTTCCTTCTTGATTATCGGTGTTACCTTCCGCTGAAGCATCACCGGAATTATTATCTGATCCCTCAGTGTTTTCTTCAGTGGTGCCGTCAGATGATTCCCCTTCGGTGCCCTCAGTGGTTCCGTCGGAATTATCATCACTTGATTCAAATTGAGTCATATCAAGGTTGTAGGGTACATCTGCAGGCATATCGTTAATTTGAATATCAGCCTGCTCCTTATAGGAATTAAACCAATCGTTGTAAGCGGTGGATTGATTCTGGCTCTTTACAATATCGGAAATATAGTCAACGAATTCACTTGGATATTCATCTAAGGAAGTTGCCTTACCATCGCAAGAAAATTCATCGGTGCACTTAATAATATGGATTCCATAGTCGCTGGTTACTAACCCAGAAACTTCACCCTTAGAAAGCTCACTTAAAGCAGTTGTATAAGGTTCCACAAACGTATTAATTGCATCCCAGCCTACATCGCCGCCGTTTTCAGCAGAAGCAGTATCGGTTGAATATTGCTTGGCAGCATCAGCAAAATCGAGCGTACCTGCGTTAATTTGATCCAATACCTCTTGAGCAGTTGCTTCGTCATCGGAAGAGAACAAAATATGAGAAGAACGCTTTGCCCCATCGAACATGGTGTAGTAGGTGTTAAGCATTTCTAATACTTGAGAATCATCAGCCGTAGCAGAATCACCTGCAACGTTTTCCATTAACGCCTCATCACGAAGACCTTCTTCGATAGCTTGACGATAAGAATCTTCGGTAATTCCCGCAGAATTAAGGGCATTTTCAAACTCTTCATCGCTGGAATACGTTGCCTTCATGGAATTAATTTGGTCGTCTACCTTAGACTGATCAATAGTAATTCCTTTTTCATCGCATGCTTGTTTTTTCAGTTCAACTTCGGTGTAGTAATCAATTACCTGACTACGTACTGTAGAAGGATCGAGGGAATTTTCATTCATCCAATTAGCCCAGTCTTGATCGCTTGTTAAATCAGAACTGGTGCGAAAATCTTGAATGTACTTAGTGATAGTGTCTTCTTCGATTTCAGACCCATTTACGGTTGCTGCAACGCCTCCGGTGTATCCATAATTCGTGCCACCGCACCCAACAAGGGCAAAACAGCATGCCGCGGAAACACCAATAATAGATACCTTACGAAGTAGAGCTTTGTGCTTCATTACTTTTCCTTTACCTTATAAACGCCGAAGAACCGCAGTTAGTGCGGTTCTTCGATATTTTGGCACAACGCATCTATAAGTATTCTTTTCGCACAATTTGCCCATTTCTCAAGAGCGTATTATCACAAGCTCTTCATAAACTAGGGGATGAACTGTCCGTACACTTCGGTTTTTCAGCCTGTAACCCCAGAGCAATCTATTTTTACGCCTTATGCTTTGCTTCTTTACGGCGATCGGTTGCGGAAAGTAAGCGCTTACGAAGACGGATAGACTTAGGTGTAATTTCTACCAATTCATCGTCTTCGATATATTCCAATGCCTCTTCTAAAGTGAAGGTAACGGGCGGGGTAAGTTGAATAGCTTTATCAGCACCGGCGGAGCGCTGGTTACCCAATTGCTTTGCTTTAGCAACATTTACTACCATATCGCCCTCTTTTGCAGATTCACCTACAATCATACCCTCATAGCAATCCTCGCCAGGACCGATAAATAAACGACCGCGTTGCTGTAAGGTATCAAGCGCATAGGCAACGGATTTTTCGGTTGCCATAGCAATCATGCAACCATTTTTACGGCCACTAAATTCGCCACGATAAGGACCATATTCACTGAAGTGATGGAACATAGTAGCTTCACCGTGCGACACGTTAAGAAGTTTGGTACGCAAGCCCATAGTGCCACGTGAAGGAATCTTGAATACTAAGTGTGTTTGTTCCCCGCGTTGGAACATGTCGGTCATTTCGCCACCTGCGGTACCGAAAACTTCAATACATTTACCTGCGTATTCACTGGGGGTATCCACGGTAGCTTCTTCGATTGGCTCCATCTTGTTGCCATTTGCATCCGTCTTAATAATGACGCGTGGACGACCTACCTGGAATTCGTAGCCTTCACGGCGCATGGTTTCCATAAGAACTGACAAATGAAGTACACCACGACCAGCTACTTCGATACCGGATTTATCTTCCAGTTCGGTAATACGCATAGAAATGTTCGATTCCGCTTCACGGAACAAGCGCTCTTTTAATTGACGTGCTTGAACGATTTCACCTTCGCGTCCTACTAAAGGTGAAGTAGAAGCTTCAAACACTACCGCCATAGTAGGTTCTTCAACCTCAATAGGGTCAAGAATAACAGGGGTTTCACGGTTGGTTACCATATCACCAATATCGGCATCTTCAATACCAACTACTGCAATGATGTCACCAGCACTAGCTTCGGGTACTTCTTTTTTGCCCAGTTCTTCGAAGGTAAATACTTGCTTAATAAGCGTGTTGTAGCGCGTGCCATCGTTTTTAATAACGAGCACCGGTTCATTTTTATGCATGGTGCCAGAATGAAGACGGCCTACACCAATACGGCCAACAAAGCTAGAATGGTCTACCGTACAAATTTGTAGCGCAACAGGGCCATTGGGCTCACAATCAGGAGCAGGTACTTCTTTAAGGATAGTTTCCAATAAAGGCACCATATTCATGTTGTCATCGTCTACTTCATAGCGTGCATACCCATTAACCGCACTCGCATAAATGATAGGAAAATCAAGCTGCTCATCAGAAGCGTTTAATTCCACCATAAGGTCAAATACTTCATCAACCACTTCTTCAGGACGGGATCCTGGACGGTCAATCTTGTTGATTACCACAACGATACGAAGTCCAAGAGAAAGTGCCTTCTCTAGTACAAAACGCGTTTGCGGCATAGGACCTTCGAAGGCGTCAACAATAAGAAGGGCACCGTCAGCCATATTTAATACGCGTTCCACTTCGCCGCCAAAGTCGGCATGACCAGGCGTGTCGATAACGTTGATTTTTACGTCTTTGTAAGTGATGGAAATATTCTTTGAAAGAATAGTAATACCACGTTCGCGTTCCTGATCATTTGAGTCAAGAACACGCTCTGCTACTTCTTGGTTTTCGCGGAAAACCCCTGCGGTATAAAGCAGACGGTCAACCAAAGTGGTTTTACCATGGTCAACGTGCGCGATAATGGCTACGTTACGAATATTTTCTTGCTTCATAAAGTTTCTTCTTTCTCAAGCGAAACCATTAACTACTTGATAAGCGTTTTTGTAAGCTCTATTTATTGGATAGAACTTGCTGTTGTTAATTCTATAAGCTAAGCACAAGTAACAATTTTAAAAAAAAATTGAGCACAAGTGCATAACAACGAGAAGGATAGTAATGAGATTAAATGGCGTGAAGGATTTGCGAAGCGTACTTTGGTACGCGAGTAAATTCTGGAGCGCCAGTTAAACCATTACTATCCTTCGCAGTGTCATTGCGTCTCAAACGAAAAAAAACGCCGGTCTGTTAAGACCGGCGTAGAATCCTTGGTGGAGCATAGGGGGATCGAACCCCTGACCTCAGGCTTGCAAAGCCCGCGCTCTCCCAGCTGAGCTAATGCCCCATATGTGCGATCTTCTATAATAAGCGCTTCATCGGCTAACTCGGCTCACGGTGAAGCGCTTATCCGTAAAATAATGGTGGGCCCAAGCAGACTTGAACTGCTGACCTCACGCTTATCAGGCGTGCGCTCTAACCAGCTGAGCTATGGGCCCGAAAAATCGCGCTCGATTAATTTACTACCTTGCCCCTATTCGGTCAAGCAAAATTTTCAATTTTTTTGAAAATTCTTTTCGTAAATTTTAAATACGCAGATAGGCGTTTGTTTTTCTTTCTAAAATAAATTTGAGTGATATGCTTAAAACATGTTCAAATCTTCAAAGCGAGGCTTCTATGATTCCCGTTCGCGTGCAAACTCTTCTTATGTCCCAAGATGCAAGCCCATCTATTTTGGTGCTAAGCGCAATTCAAGATAATAAGCTCGAAGTGGATCATCGCTTTATTCCTATCTGGATAGGTTTACCCGAAGCCGCACAAATCGGTTTAGCGCTTGAAGATATTAGGCTTCCGCGCCCGCTTACACATGATTTATTCATCAATGCAATAGCAAGCCTTGATGCTTATGTAGACCACGTATTAATTACTGACGTTAAAGCGTCCACTTTTTACGCCACACTTACATTACGTCAGCATGGCCACCTTATAGAACTTGATGCTCGACCAAGCGATGCTATTGCCCTTGCCCTGAAGCAAGATGCTCACATTTATGTAATGGAAAAAGTGTATGAAAAAGCTTCTTTTCCTTACAAACTGAATTCACAAAACGAAGAAGAAGATTTGAAAGAATTCCATGAGTTTGTTTCAAATTTAAACCCAGAAGATTTTCTTAATGAATGATGCCTTATTTAAGAAATCAGTAAGTAGAGATATTCAGGCTATCCTGAGCGTAGTTCGTAAATAAAACTTTAAAAGCGTAGCCCCTGATTAGCTCAAATAAAGATAGGGATAGAAAAATTTATTGTGCGCTATTTGCGCTACGCTCTTAGTTTTATTGAAGAACTACAAAAAAGCGAAGCTAGCCTGAATATCTCTACTTACTGACTTCTTAAGAAACGATTATTTCTTCAATGAAGCCCCAAAACATCATTTAATAAAAATTCCTAAACAAAAAAAGAAACAGGTAAGAGATGCTATCTCCTACCTGTTTCACGTAAAACACCCTTATGTGATCAGCGCTTATTCTTGATCAAGTAAGTTCATCTGATCTTTAGAAGCCGTATGTTTTGCGGTTTTCTTTTCATTTGACGTAGCAATAGCAACCGCTGTTACTTTATCTTTGTCAGCTACGTTCATCACATGAACACCCTGGGTCGAACGACCAAGTTCCGACACCCCTGAAACTGCCGTGCGAACTACTACGCCTTCTTCAGTAATAATCATAATTTCATCTTCAGGGTCAACAATTTTCATTGCTGCTAAAAGACCCTTTTTTGGCGTCATAGTAATGGTATAAACACCCTGTCCACCGCGATGATGCTCGGGATATTCAGAAATTGGAGTGCGCTTACCATAGCCCAGTTCAGTAATAACGAACAAATCGCTTCCTTCATGAGCAATTTCCATGCCAAGTACACGGGCGTCGGCGTTAACAGTCATACCGCGTACACCCATGGTGTCGCGACCCATGGCACGAACCTCTGATTCATCCCACATAATAGCTTTGCCCGCAGAAGATACCATGACTACTTTTTCACCTTCAGCAACACGCTTAACGGAAATAAGTTTGTCATTTTCCTTTAAGTTAATAGCAATCAAACCATCACGACGGGTACGATCATAAAGCTTCATGGAAGTTTTCTTAACCATACCGGAAGCCGTTGCAAACATAAGGTATTCATCTTCAGGGAAATCTTTTGTAGCGATAACAGCCGCAATAGTTTCTCCCTTTTCCAAAGGAAGTAAATTCACGATAGCAGTGCCACGCGCATGGCGGGAAGCTTCCGGAATTTCATATGCCTTTAAGCGGTATACCTTACCTAACGAAGAGAAGAACAACATATAGGCATGGGTTGAAGAAATAAAGAGATGCTCAACAAAGTCGCTTTCCTTTAAGTTAACCCCTTGCATACCTTTACCGCCGCGCTTCTGCTGACGATAAGTAGCAACTGGCAGGCGCTTAACGTAGCCGGCTTTAGTTACCGTTACCGCAACTTCTTCTTCAGCGATAAGGTCTTCAACATCAAGTTCTTTAACTTCATCGGTAATCTTAGTCAAACGCTTAGAGTTGTATTTCTCTTTAATTTCAAGCAGTTCATCTTTAATGATTTGCTTTAATAGCCCCTTATCAGACAACACGCGCTTGTAGTATTCAATCTTTTCACGAAGTTCGGCTAACTCCTGCTCAATCTTTTCTCGTTCCAAACCAGTTAAACGGCGCAACTTCATTTCAAGAATTGCTTCGCTTTGTTTTTCAGACAATGAGAATGATTCCATCAGGGAAGCTTTAGCTTCAGCATCAGTTTTGGAGGCGCGAATAATACGAATTACTTCATCAATATTATCCAGCGCAATGACGAAGCCTTCCAAGATATGAGCACGAGCTTCAGCCTTCGCCAAATCATAGCGCGTACGACGTTCCACTACTTCTTCTTGGTGGAGAATATAGTAATGAAGCATTTCCTTTAAGGAAAGTGTACGAGGAACACCATTAACCAAGGCAACCATATTGCAGCCAAAGCCAACTTGCAGTTGCGTGTGCTTATAGAGCTTATTGAGTACTACCTGAGGAATAGCATTCTGTTTTAAGTCGATAATAATATCGATACCATGACGGTCAGCACCGTCGTGAACGTTCGAAATTTCTGGAAGCTTCTTATCCCTAATAAGGTCAGCAATCTTTTCTAAAAGCTTAGTACGATTTACCTGATAAGGAATTTCGGAAACAACAATAGATTTCTTACCGTTCTTTCCTTCTTCAATACGACAGGTAGAACGAATCGTTAGGCTGCCACGACCAGTTTCATATGCTTCACGAATACCCTTACGACCCATAATAATGCCGCCCGTAGGGAAGTCGGGGCCAGGCATTACCGCCAAAAGATCATCAACCGTGCAATCGGGGTTATCTAACATAACGCAGGTAGCATCAATGGCCTCCCCTAAATTATGGGGAGGAATATTAGTTGCCATACCTACCGCAATACCTGAAGAACCATTAACTAAAAGGTTCGGGAAACGGGCAGGCAAAACAACCGGCTCTTGCAAACTTTCGTCGTAGTTAGGTTGGAAATCTACCGTTTCCTTATCAAGATCACGCAGAAGCTCCATGGCGGGTTTATCAAGACGTGCTTCGGTATAACGCATAGCAGCAGCCGAGTCACCGTCGATTGAACCAAAGTTACCATGACCATCAACTAAGGTAACGCGCATGGAGAAAGGTTGCGCCAAGCGAACCATGGTGTCATATACTGCACTATCGCCATGGGGATGATACTTACCAATTACGTCACCAACCGTACGAGCGGATTTTGCATGGGGGCGTTTGGGAGTAATACCACTTTCGTTCATCGCATACAAAATACGACGATGAACAGGCTTTAAGCCGTCACGAACATCAGGAAGTGCACGCGATACGATAACACTCATTGAATACTCAAGAAAGGAAGTTCTCATTTCCTTACTGAGTTCAGCTGGAAGGATAGTGGATCCAGTTAAATCCATTCCCTCATCTTTCTTTTCAGCCACGAAATTAATCCTTTCTAGAAGTCAAGGAAGCGAACATCATGTGCATGCTTTTGGATGAAGTCTTTACGAGGTTCTACCTGATCACCCATTAATTCACTTACCACGCGTTCCGCTTCGGCAGCATCTTCAATACTTACCTGAAGCATAGTGCGCTTTGAAGGTTCCATAGTAGTTTCCCAAAGCTGTTCGGGATCCATTTCGCCAAGACCCTTGTAGCGCTGAAGTGAAATACTATCGCGATCAGGAATTTCTGCGAGGCGTTCTTGGAGCGCTTGATCATTAAAGATATATTCAAGCTTTTTGCCGCCGTTTTTCTTCAAGCCATACAAAGGAGGCTGAGCGATGTAGATGTAGCCGCGCGTAATCAATTCAGGCATATAGCGATAGAAGAACGTCAAAAGCAAGCAGCGAATATGAGCACCGTCAACATCAGCATCAGTCATGATAATGATGCGATGATAACGAGCTGCATCCGCATTAAAATCTTCACCAATATTGGTACCAATCGCGGTAATTAAGCTCGAAATAGTGTCAGACGATAGCGAACGATGCAAACCCGCACGTTCAACATTTAAGATCTTACCGCGCAAAGGCATAATTGCCTGATATTTACGATCGCGTGCCTGTTTTGCGGAACCACCTGCAGAATCGCCCTCAACAATGAAGATTTCAGATTCAGCAGGGTTCTTCGAAGAGCAGTCTGCCAACTTACCAGGCAGGCTAAAGGAATCAAGAACACCCTTACGACGCGTCATATCACGCGCTTTACGAGCCGCTTCACGAGCCTTCATAGCCTGAGATGCCTTATTGATAATACGTTTTGCAGGCGTAGGATTTTCTTCTAGGTATTCCGCAAGGCCCTTCATTACTGCTGTTTGAACAAGACCACGGATTTCAGTGTTGCCCAATTTACCCTTTGTCTGGCCTTCAAACTGAGGCTCGCGCAGTTTTACCGAAACGATTGCTGCCAAACCTTCACGTGTATCATCACCGGATAGGTTGCTATCCTTTTCTTTCAGGATTCCTTTACTACGTGCGTAATCATTAATCGTACGCGTTACGCCCTGCTTAAAACCATCCAAGTGAGTACCACCATCGATGGTGTGGATGTTGTTTGCAAAAGACATAACGGAATTCGAAGAATACGACGTAGTCCACTGCATAGCTACTTCAACCATGCCGTTTTCGTTTTCTGCTTCGAAATAAATTGGTTTGTTGAGGGTTTCTTTGCCTTGATTCAGGAATTTTACAAAGTCCTGCAAGCCGCCAAGCGCATGAAATACCTCGTAACGAGGCTTACCTTCAGCATCGATATCGCGCTCATCAGTAAGGGTAATCTTCAAGCCCTTGTTCAAGAAAGCCATTTCACGGAAGCGTGCCTGAAGAGTAGCGTAATCAAATACCGTAGTCTCACGGAAAATTTCCGGATCAGGCCAAAATGTTACCGTAGTACCGTTATGCTTCGCTTTGCCAATTTCGTGAAGCTTTTCTTTCGTTTTACCGTGATCGAAAGAAATCTCGTATTCCTTGCCATCACGACGAACTTGTACAACCACGCGGGTTGAAAGAGCATTTACTACCGAAACACCAACACCATGAAGACCACCGGATACCTTGTAGCCTTCGCCACCAAATTTACCACCTGCATGCAAGATAGTAAGTACTACCTCTACGGTAGGAATTTTTTCTTTGGGATGCTTGTCGATAGGAATACCACGACCATTGTCAACAACCGTAATTGAATTGTCTTCATGAATAGTTACATTGATCGTATCGCAGTAACCAGCTAACGCTTCGTCAACTGAATTATCTACTACCTCATAAACCAAATGGTGCAAGCCGCGAGGACCTGTCGAACCAATATACATGCCAGGACTTTTACGAACAGCTTCCAAGCCTTCTAAAACCTGAATGTCCTGACCGCTGTAATGGTTGCTTTCTGCTACCACAAGTTCCTCCTCTTCCTTATAGATTCAAAGCGCTTCCCTAAAACAGGAAGCGCACAAGAGGGTAGTTTTCCAAACGATTATTATAACAGAATTACTAAATTACTTTGATTATTTCTGACGTTTGCAGCGCTTCTAAGCGTTTCTAAGGGGAGAAAACATATTCTCATGATATTTTTTATTATTTTTCTACAGTATTTTGTTTTTGGGCGGTTATTGCTTTTTTAAACGACTCTTTTAAGGTTCCCTTTGGAATATCGCTCACCAATTCATCTATATGCTGCATTTCCTCTTTTGTTAGTTCACGAATAGAAGCTTTAGGGGCGCTTTCTTCAACTATATTTTTAAACGGATATTTATCCTTATAAGAACCGCGAGAAATCCGTATTTCGAAAACATCAATAACAACCCTAAACTGCTCACGGTATTTAAGACGTATCAATTCTCTTCGTGCATTTAATTCTGCTGCAACCAAGGAGTTATCAACATATACCACCAGATCAAAAACTTCCAATAAAGACGACGCTTTATCCTCTCGTACTTGATTTGATTTTAAACCAGTAGTCCTTAAAGATTCTTTTGTTCCTGGTTGATTCTGAACCAACTTCGACATCTCGGATTGATTCTGTCCTGATTCCTTTGACTTAGGCTGACTCTGTGCTAACACATCCTTATGTCGTAAAAGGTACACCGAATTGGTGTGTTCTAAAATAAAATCATCAACCACCTGCGCAAACTGATGGTGAACCGTTTGTATTCGTTTATTTACTAAAACTCTTTTCTTTACCTCTTCAGGAAGAGATCCATAAAAAGCATTAAAAGAATTTGCAACCGGTTTTAAAGAATTATTCCGTTCATTAAAAAGCTCGGCTAAATGGCGAGGATCCTGAGAAGAAGCCCATTCAGGGTGATCAACCATATGAAACCACTCCTTCAAATCCTAATTCCACCACGCGAGCTTGTTTTTTAAGTGCTTCATCAAACGCTTCTGAATTAGTAGCAGTAATAAACGTTTGGATACCTTCTGAAAGAAGGGAAAATAAGGCCGACCTACGATCACTGTCAAGTTCGCTCATTACATCATCAAGAAGCAAAAGGGGGTTTTGACCAAGTTTATCCCGGATAAGAGCAACCTCAGCCATTTTATAACTCAGGACCAGAGAGCGTTGTTGACCTTGAGAAGCAAACGAGGAAGCGTTTTTCTTATCTAAATAAAATTCTATCCGATCAATTTGCGGTCCATAGAGCGACATGCGTCGCTCATGTTCTCTCACATAGTCAGCTTCCATGCTTTGCAATAAGAGTTCTTGAGCTTGAGTGCGATCAAACCATTCGTTTTCCTTGTATTCATCCGGATTGCTAGAAGCTCGTAACCACGAAGGAATATAACGAAGGCAAACTTCCTCACGACCACGCGATAATTCACGATAGTAATCTTGAATATAAGGAATAAGTGCCACAATAAGTTGTGAGCGTAAATGATAGAGTTGCGCCCCGATAGAAGCTAATACCTCATTGATACTTGAAAGATATTCATGAGGCATCTCCTGCTTTAAACAGCTATTTTTCTGTCGTAATATTTTTTCGTAGTCTTTTCGAACTGCGTTGTATCCCACTGAAATTTGAGAACCCAGCAAGTCTAGCTGAGTGCGTTTTATGCTTTGCGAGCCTTTAATAAGATTTAAATCATCCGGGCAAAAAAGTACGGATGGCACCATGCCTCGTATCTTATGTGCCTGTTTCTTTTTACCGTTGAGGTAAAACCCTTTATGTTCTGAATCACAGCGAAGTTCAACTTCCAAATGACGACCATCGCCTTCAAAAACGCTGCGAAACCAGCCCGATTCTTGTCCTGTTCGTACCAAATACACTGCGGCAGGGTGTCGAAACGACGAAGCGGCCGTGGTGTACTGGATCCCTTCAAGAAGGTTAGTTTTACCCGTAGCATTAGGGCCCACAATAAGGGTGAGCATACCTAGTTCATCCAGCTTCACCTGGCGGTATGATCGAAAATTAGCGCACTGTATTGATCGTAGAAGAAGACCCATAAAATGGTTTGACACCTACACTCGCACAGGCATGATTAAATAGAGGAAGTTTTCACCTTCCGTAGCACGCAAAATTCCAGGCTTCATAGAGCCAAATAAATCCAGATGAACAGCATCGGTAGTAATTGAATTTAAACCATCCAGTAAAAACGAATAATTAAAGGCGATATCAACCGATTCTCCCTCAATTTCACAGATAAGGTTTTCTTGCGCGTTACCAATATCCTGAGAATCAGTAACCAGCGTCATAACCCCTGCTTCAGCATCAACTTTAATCTGAACAGGGGAAACTTTATTACTCAGTAGCGATACGCGACGCACGGCATCAGTTAACGCATGCGTTGAAAGGGTTACCCGCGTGGAAAATCCATCAGCAATAAGCTGCTTGTAATTAGGGAATGTTCCTTCTATACGACGATTAATAAAGGTAGTGTCCTGATATGAAACAATAATTTGATTTTCACTTAACGCTAAAGTTATGGGCTGGTCCGACTGAGGAAGAGAAGCAATATCGTTCAGGAAAGAACCTGCTATTACTGCCTCGAATTCTTCTGGACAAGGTTGATTAAGTTCGGTTTCGCTTACTGCTAAGCGATATGAGTCAGTAGCGACCATTTTTAATTCATTTCCCACACAGGAAACTAAAACACCGGTAAGCACTGCACGGGTTTCATCATGTGATACCACTTTTGCTGTTCTTTTAACCATGGTAGCAAAAGCGGAAAAAGGAAATTGTGCTTCCTGTTCTGCTTTAACTTCGGGAAACGCAGGAAAATCAAGAGGATTAAGAGCTTTCAATGAAAACGTGGTGGTATCACAGAACACCGAAGCGGTAGCATCATCTGATTCAATACGTACTGCCATATCGGGAAGATTTTTCACGATATCAAGAAAGAGTTTAGCAGGCACCACCGATTCGCCTTGTTCTTCTACTAAAGCAGGGCAGGTTACCTTGATAGAAAGTTCCAAATTTGTAGTTTGTAGCGTTAAACTTCCTTCTTCTGCCTTGAGATACACTCCTGCAAGAATAGAAAGTGTTGAACGAGTAGAAGAACCTTTAACGCATACAGAAAGGGCGTTTTGAAGTTCTGATTGGTTGATACTGAATTTCATTAAAGCTCCTCTATGGTTACCTTTATATCGCTACAAAGAATAGTGTGTGTCTGTATGATACCTGTTCTTGTTGCTTACGTTTGCAAGCAATTAAGATTCACGTTACCAGAAATTTTCCCCTTAGTTTTTTCTTCTTATTCTTCTTAATTAAATACTAATCATAGAAGTAATAAGCAGCGTTGATTTGTTGATAACGTACCTTTTGCCTGTTCGCGCTTAATAAAATGGTTGGTTTAAATCTTGTGGAATACCACACCTGTTTTCCTCGTGGAAAAGGTGGGGAAAACTTTATTCACAGAAAAGGTTAGTTTTCCACTTTATTTTGGAGCGGTTATACCACTTTGTATCGTTAGTAATTTAATACTGCTGGATGCGAATTTTTTCCCTGATTGCTTCAAGCTCTTCGCGAAGATTACGGTCTTCTTGTAGTTGGTTTGTAATCAAATCGCAGGAGTGCATAACCGTAGTGTGGTCGCGATTGAATGCATTACCAATATTCTTAAGGGTTGTTTCGGAAAGTTCACGACAAAGATATATAGCCACCTGCCTAGGGTGTACAATACGTCGTTCTTTCTTTTTACCCACTAAATCTTTGTGAGCAACCCCATAGAAATCTTCTACGGCACCTTGTACCATTTCGATAGTGATACGCTTTTTGCCGCCACCAATAAAGTGATTCCCTAAAAGTTCTTTCACACGACTTTCTGATAATTCATGGCTTTTATCCATCTTAAGCGCGAAGATAACGTTAGTAATTGCGCTTTTAAGCTCGCGTATATTGGAGCTTGAATTATCTACGATATAGTCAAGGATGCTATCCGAGATAGTAAAGGGCAGGTCTTCTTCATTTTTATATTCCGCTATAAAGCTTTTAATAATGTTTCGTTTTGTTTCGTCATCAGGCGGTTGAATATCGATAGTTGCCCCTGAATTAAAACGCGAAACATAACGTTCATCGAGGTCGATGTTTTTAGGAGCGCGGTCTGCGGAAAAGACAAACTGCTTTCCTTTAGGAATCATCTTATTGAAGATACGGAATAAGGTATCAAGGGTACCTGGTTTACCTTGTAAGCCTTGAATATCGTCAATAAGAAGTACATCAGCTTGCTGGAAGAAATTTTCAAAGTTTTTAAAGCTTTGTTTGTCGACATTCTTTTCTATAGCTGCATCGGAATAGCGATTTACTAGCTCCATTGAATCAATGTAGATGACATTAAAATCTTCATACTGTTCATTGATATAGTTTTTTATAGCGCATAAAAGATGCGTTTTTCCCACACCGCTGCGTCCGTAAATAAATAGAGGATTAAGCGCGGAAGAACCTGGCTTTTCTGCAACTTCAACCGCCATTGAATATGCCATACGATTTGAATCACCCATGACAAAGGTTTCAAAAGTAAGGCTATTAGATCCTTCAGTACCCCTTGGCTTTGAAGAACTTGGCAAGGAAGTTGTTTTAGCTTCTAAGGTTGATCCCGAATTTTGCTCTAATGGCTTTTTGTGAGGATCCTCACGGTATTCCGATCGGGGTTGTTCCTGGTAAAATCCTTCTTCTGGTAAGGGAGACCGTTGTGGTTTGGGCTCACCCTGTTGCATAGTGTTAAGTATCTTTGCAGGATTTTGCATCTTATAAGAATCCATAGAAGAACTAGGAGCTTCCTTTCTGAATGCCCCTTCAGGAGTTACTTGAGGATAAGCTGGCGTCGACTGAATTGGTGCTGGTACATCCTGTGAAGGAGTGGGCGCAGTTTCTGGTAAGGGTGCAATAGGGGTAGAAGTAGGATCTACTTCAATTTGCACAATAAAATCGGTTCCGTAGATATCCTTCAACGCCTGTTGAATATCTTTTATGTAGTGCTTTTCAATCCAGTCTTTAATGAAGCTGTTATCCGAGGTAAACATAACAAAACCTTGGCTTGCAGCCTGAAGTTGCACACGGGAAAAGAATGCATCAATCTGTGATGCATTTACATTAGGGTACGACTTAATTTGACGTATAAGATTTGTCCAAAGTTCTGTTAAATCCATAGCGTAGTTTTACCTTGGGTTTCTTTGTTTACTTTTAGTTTTTTGGTTCTTTAGTAACTTCCTATTATATAGAGTTCTGAAGCTCTGTTTTTCTGATTCTAAAGTGAAAGTGTTACTCGTTCTCCAAAAACCGTAAGCTTTCGTTTCTTATTGATCTTTTCTACCAGTTTTTGGTCTTCCATCTTTGATAATGCTGTATGGATACTAGCAACTGCTATCCCTGTTTCGTTATGAATTTCGGTAATACCTAGTGCTTTATCGGGTAGCAAGGCTTGCAAAATTCGTTGTTCATTTTCAGTTAATTCAGGTATAGCAAGATCTGGTTGTTCGTCATGAATGCTTCGTGAAGCTACAAGACTTATAGTCACTACAGAGCCTTTATTAATATTGTCCTCAATTTCGATATAACCGTGAGTAGTGTCCAGGTAATCTTTTACGATTGGCAGCCCTGAACCTACACCACGAATGTAGCGCTTCATAGGTTCTGTAGCGGAAGAAAAGCCGGGTTCTTGCACAAGGTCTTTATGGGCAATACCGGGACCTTGATCCGCAAAGCGAATAGTATTTCCCTTATCCATAATAGAAACCACAATTTCTTGGAACTGTGCGTGGATAAAGTTTTCCGATACTTCACGAATAACCGTATAGGGGATAATTCCCCCTTCTTCCTTTGCATGTTTATAGGTTAAGGAAGCTATACGTTCGATATATTCATGGGTTGGTGCCCCGGTGATTTCTATTACGCGTGGAGCTGATTTTAAATCATCGTAAATCGCTATACGGGCTGGTGAAGTTATATACGTGTAATCAAAGATCGTTGCCTCTTGGGTGTCATGAGGTAAAGGTGTGGTACCTTCATTGTTTGGATATCTAATATCCTCCCGCATGCTTTGGTTTTGTGAAGCTATCCCTTCCTTTTGGGGAATAAATGGCGCTTGCTGTGTTTGTGGTATTGGGTTTTGATACTGAAATACCGCTTGGACTGGTTGCCCCTGTTGAGTTGTTTGCGCTTGCTGTTCTGTAGTTGTGGTGGTTGATTGTGGGTAAGTGTTGTATGCGGTGGCACCACTTGGTACTACGACATTATTCGGTAACCCTTCCATACCTGTTACGTAGGGCATATATGCTGGCATCGTGGATGGGTTATATATCGCTTGAGGATAGTAATAAGACATTTGATTTGGTAGCGGTGGCACTCCCCCGTTTACGGTGTAAGCGTAAGGGGGTAGCTGCGGTGAAGAATCCTCCACTTTTGCATTATCAATTAAGATCCCAGGATCTTCGGATTGGTGATCTGGTTGAGTATGTGGAGTGTTTTCTGGTGCCATGCTACTTTTTCGGTCCGTTTTCCAGGAAAGATGAAAATAGCTCAGTTATTCACCTCTCGAAATGAATAAACCGAGCAGCTTTTCGCTCATATTTTAGTCAGCAAGTCAGTTTTTTTCAATTATTCCACGAGTTTTCCTGTATGTTTTCGGAGTTTTCAACATTCTTTCAAGAAAATGTGGAAAACGTTGAAAACAAGAATAAAAAAGAGTGAAAACATGGAAAAGGAATATGGAAAACTTTGCACGCAGCTTTATGAAATAACGCCCCTTGCAGCATGATTTTTCTTTTTAGGAAGGTATGTTTCACGTGAAAGTACAGTTTTATAAATTCAAGTATTGCATTTCTGTAACTCCTGTGCTTTAAGATAAAATACCAGGTTAAACGCTTATTTCAAATTTCTATCTAAAAAAGTACCAGGCAGGGTTATAGGGTCTAAAAATATGGTGGGAGAACACCGAAAGCGCATTGTTGATTGTTAAAACGGTTTTACAAAAACACCTGGTAAGTTATCCACATTATCCACATTGCTACATATCAAAAATGTGGATAACTAAATTTAATGGTAGAAAAAATATATTACCTAAGATGCTTTTAGTGGTGTCCCTGTGCTTATTAAAAATTTCCACGAAGGTATTCAGCTTCTATAAAGGTATTCGTTATGTAGGGAGGATATCTATTTAAAAGAAGATACTTTCAGAAAAAGCATTTATAAAACATTTACAGGAAAATCCGTGAATGTTCTGTGGTGACGTGGCTTTTATAAGGCTTTTTTGAATTTATATTCTTGACTGATGGATTCTGTATCGTACAATTTCAAAGTTACTGTAAATCTGAAAGGAAAACGTACATGAAGCGCACCTATCAACCAAACACCCATAAGCGCGCCAAGACCCACGGCTTCCGTGCACGCATGGCTACCAAGAGTGGTCGTGCTGTTCTCTCTGCTCGTCGTGCTAAGGGCCGTAAGCGTCTTGCCGTTTAGTTTTTCTTGTGAGATACCGTGTTAGGAACTATTAAATCTAGCACTGAGATCTCCTACCTGTTCTCGCACGGAAAACGACATGCAACTCCTTATATGACATTAATTGTTTATCAAGGGGATACCCAACACGGCCCTAGTGGCCGTGTTGCTTTTATTGCAGGTAAGAAAAACGGAAATGCTGTTTGGCGTAATAGAGCCAAACGAAGAATGAGAGCAGTGTGTCACGATCTTGGTGGTCCATGGCAAAAATTAACCATTCTTTTTGTTGCAAATCGCAAGACTACGAAGGTTGAATATACTAAACTGCTTTCAGCATGTAGAAAGGTTATTGATTCGTACGAAGTTAAGGCATGATAGCTATGAAGAAAATCTTTACCTTTATAAAAGCTATCCCCCAGCAGCTTCTAATCTTATTGATTAAATTCTATCGGCTTGGAATTTCCCCTTTACTACCTGCAACCTGTCGTTTTATCCCAACTTGTTCACAGTATGGGTTAACTGCAGTAAAAAGATTTGGCTTCCTGAAAGGTTTATACCTTACTATTCGAAGGATACTTCGGTGTAGACCCGGTGGAGGTAGAGGATACGATCCGGTTCCGGAAGAATTTCACTTCCGGATAAAGAATTGTAAATAAATCGAGTGAGAGGATTTTAGTGTAAATGTGGGAGGCATTTAAAGACGCCATCTTCTTTTGCATTCAGTTTTTTTATAACTTTGTAAGTGACTGGGGTCTTGCGATTATCATCGTTACTTTGATTCTTCGCTTGATCATGTTCCCTTTCATGCAGAAGCAGATTAAATCATCGTACAAGATGCAACAATTCCAGCCTCGCATGCGTGAAATTCAAGAAAAGTATGCGAATGACCAACAGCGTCAGGCTGAAGAGCTTCAGAAGGTTTATGCGGAAATTGGATTTAATCCTATTACGGGTTGTCTTCCTTTACTTATTCAGATGCCTATCTTTGTTGCCTTATTCCAGGTATTGCAAGAAATGGGCGGACGTACAGAAGGTATGGTGTATTCCTTCTATAGCATCCTTCCTACCCTTATCGATTCTCCCGGTACTGTATTTAGTCAAGGATTTATGCAGTTCTTGCCTTACGGTATTCTTCTTTTGCTGTTTGCGTTCTGTACCTTCTTACCTTCAGTCTTGCAGCAGCGCGGCACCAATAACCCTCAGAAGAATCAAATGCTTATTATGATGGGTATTATGTCCTTATTCATGCTGTGGCTTGGTTGGACCTCTCCTACGGGCGTATTGTTGTTCTGGGCTACTTCTTCAGTATTTGGTGTTTTACAGCAAGTTATTTCTACTCGCATCTTCAAACGTCATGATGAAATCGTTGAAGCCGAAGATACTACTCCAAAACCCGTTGAAGTAGACGTTGTACGCAAGACTAAGAAAAAGCGTCCTACTAAGAAAAGCAAGTAGTTTTATTACACATATTTTTTGTCGTCTCCTCCCCTTCCTTTGTGAAGGGGAGATTTGAATGTAAGGGGTTTTTATGACTGAAGAACTATTAGAAGAAAACCAAACAGATGATGATCAGCTTACTGAAGACTTCGAAGTGGAAGAATCTGAGGAACGTGTTTACACCGACGAAGAAGTTGACCATATAGCTGATACGGCAATTGCTGCAATTCAGGATATTCTTAAATACTTTAATGTAGGTGAAGTTACTATTGATGAATATGAAGGTGATGAAGGAGAACTTATTCTCGATATCACAGGTGATGATCTAGCGGTACTTATCGGTCGCCATGGTAGGACTTTGGATGCACTTCAATTCCTTATTTCATCTATTACTTCTCGTACCGTTGGTTACCGTTATCCAATTGTTGTTGATGTTGAGGGTTATAAGGGCCGTCAACGTCAGAAGCTTGAGGATATTGCTCGTAAAGCGGCTGATCGGGCTTATAATCAAGACAGAAGCATTAAGCTTCGCCCTATGACTCCTTATGAGCGTCGTTTGATTCATATTGCCCTTCGTGACGATGATCGTGTTGAAACCGTTTCCGAGGGCGAAGGTCGTGCTCGTCGTGTTGTGGTAATTCCGCGTTAATGTTTCACGTGAAACAATTTTAGGAATCTGAAATGAAAGATATTTTTCAAGATCTTACTATCGAGCAGCGTAAGCTGCTCGATTTACATTTACAGAAAGTAATAGAGCAAAATAAAATTACCAACCTTACGAGAATTACCGATTGGGATACTGCAAAAGTTTTGCATGTAGAAGATTCTTTAATAGGGATTCCTTTTATTAGTGGGGCACCACAAGGCGATTATCTTGATATGGGTACTGGTGGTGGCTTCCCTGGTTTACCTGTTGCTATTGTTACTCGTAGGAATACTGTATTAGCTGATTCTGTAGGTAAGAAAATTTCTGCTCTGAATAAGATAATTAGTGAACTTTCTCTTAATGATATTGTTTCTACCTTTAATGGAAGAATTGAAGATCTTACAAAAGTTAGAGCGGAAAGCTTTAGTGCTATAACAGCCCGTGCTTTATCATCTTTATCTTCTCTTCTTGAATTAGCTTCTCCCCTTCTTATTAATTCTGGGCTTCTAATTTGCTATAAGTCTCAAAATGTTAATGAAGAATTAGATCATGCAAAAGAGATTTGCAGTAAGTTAGGTATGGAGTTTGTAAAAGCAGAGAATTTTACGCTTAGCGATAACAAAACTCAGCGTTCGATTATTGTTTTTAAGAAAGTTTCTCAACCTTCAGTTACCTTACCTCGACGTGTAGGTCTTGCTCAGCGAAAACCTTTCTAATAATTACCTCTGAAATGATTCCTTTCCTATTTAATTAGAAGCTGTTAGATGGTAGTATTCTCGAAGTGGAATCTTACTTTTATAACTTTCCTTTAAGAGTTAAGAGATGTTTCACGTGAAACATCTCTTTTTTATATAACGTAGAAGTGTCACAAATGTAATTAATGGAAACCTTTTATCATTGATTTAGGTAGTGATATTTCTAGTGTTTAGTTAGTTGCATGTAATTAAGGTTTTTGTTTCACGTGAAACAAAGGATAGAGAGTTATTTCGGTTCAATAAGACAAAATAACGTACTTCGTGTTTCACGTGAAACATATTAGTTATAATCAGTTCGATATCGAGGAAAGGAATATTTGTGGGATTGTTCGGTAGTCGAAAGAAATTCAAAAATGTACCAGTGGCTTCCGTTAACGAATCAAAACCTCAGGTATTACCTGAAGAGGAACAACCAACAGCGTTTGATGAAATTAATGAGCATGCTGAAGTAATTGAACGTGAAGTGATCCCTTCAGAGGAATCAGCTCAAGAAGTAACTGAAGAAAAAAGTGAACCTGAAATGGTTGAGCCGGAGGAGGCCCCAGAAGACGAGGTAGTAACTGCTCACTATGTTCCTTTTACTCAGAAGCCTCCAGTAACTCATAGTATTGGACAGACAAAAATCCTTGCAATTATCAACCAAAAAGGTGGAGTTGGTAAATCTACTACAGCGGTGAACCTTGCTGCTGCATTGGGTGCCTTGAATAAAGAAGTTCTTCTTGTTGATTTAGATCCCCAAGGCAACGCTACAAGCGGATACGGTATTGATAAGCGTGAGCTTGATGGCTGTGTGTATGATGCTCTTTTAGGGGAAACTCCGGTAGAAGAAGTTATCTTGGCATGTGTAGGTAAAGGGGTAGATGTATTACCATCTACTATCAATCTTGCTGGTGCTGAAGTTGAATTAGTAAATGAAATGGCTCGAGAAAACCGTTTAAAGAGCGCTTTAGGTAGTTTACGCGGTCGCTATGACTACATTTTGATCGATTGTCCTCCTTCGCTTGGTCTTCTTACTATTAATGCCCTTGTTGCGGCAGATAAACTCTTGGTACCTATCCAATGTGAGTTTTATGCTCTTGAAGGTGTGACAAAACTTCTTGATTCAATGAATCGTGTCAAAAAGATGCTTAACCCAAGTCTTGATATTTTTGGCATTGTAATGACTATGTATGATTCGCGTACCAATTTATCAAATCAGGTAGTAAACGAAGTACGTTCTTTCTTTGGTAAAACGGTATTCGAAACTATGATTCCACGAACTGTAAAGTTGTCAGAAGCTCCAAGCTATGGACAACCAATTATTGAATATGCACCTGATAATAAAGGAACTGAAGCGTACAACGATCTTGCCCGAGAGGTGATTGCCCGTGGCTAAACAGAAAAGTGGGTTAGGACGCGGTTTAAACGCGTTGTTTGATGACAGTCCTGTTTCTCATGCTCAACCATCTGTTACTCAGAAGGAACATGAGAAAAAAGAGACTCCTTCTGAGATAAAGACTCAAACATCTCCTAAAGAAAATACCAGAGAGAATAACTCTTCTAACGAAGCAGTAAAACAAGAAGAAACCCCTAAAAAGCCTTCATCGAATATATATATTTCTGAAGATGCATTAGAAAATGCAAAGGTTGTTTCAAGGGAAGCTCGCCCTAAAACAAGCACCCATACTTCAGTGAATCAGGAGCGCCCTCGAAGTTTCTTCCAGCATAAAAGCACGAAAGAGATTCCATCTCGTCCAACTGGAGTAAGTTCATCTTATAAAGCTGGAACCACGGCAGAGCACTCTAAGGTAAGTGGAGCACGAACTTCTCAAGGGGCAGTTCAGTCTTATCAAAGTGCAGCTTCATCAGCTTCGTCCATGAACAACACGGCATCTTCTGCAACATCTAATGCAGCTGTTGCGCCAGCAAAACCTAAAGATGAAAAAGGTAGTACTGGTGTTGTAGCTCTTGATAAGGTACAGCCTAATCCTGATCAACCTCGAACAAACTTTAAACCCGAGGAAATTGAAGAGCTAGCAAATTCAATTAAGAAAGAGGGTTTACTACAGCCTATCTTAGTAAGAAAAGTAGGCGATCATTATCAAATTATTGCTGGTGAAAGACGTTGGCAGGCATGTAAAAGTCTTCATATGACTGAAATCCCTGTACGTTTTTGGGCAGCTGATAATGACAAAGCGTTAGAGCTTGCACTGATTGAAAATATACAACGTACTGATTTGAATCCCATTGAAGAAGCTTACGGGTATAAGCGCCTTATGGAACGCCGTGGTATGACACAGTCTGAAGTTGCTCAAACCGTTTCAAAAGGACGTTCTACTATCGCGAACGCTTTACGATTATTGGACTTACCAGAGGAAGCACAGCAGCTTTTATTTGAAGAAAAAATTACTGCGGGTCATGCTCGTGCAATTCTTTCTATTCCTGATGCAGAAGGAAGAAAAACATTAACGAATAAGTTAATGGATGAAAAACTGAGTGTTCGTGAAACGGAAGCTATTGCGCGCTTGTTATCGGGAAGGGCTCAAGCGAAAGAAAAAGGACAAAATAAACGAGTACCTGCTCCTGCAAGCTTCAAAAAGGCAGCGCGCGGTTTGACTCGATTCTTATCGGTTCCTGTACGAGTAAAAACAGTGCAAGGTAAAAATAAGATTGAGATCCAATTTAAAGATGAAGCAGAGCTTGAACGAATCTTGAACCTTATAGCAGAAAATTCTGATTCTAAAGAGCCTGAGAAGGCAGAATAGTTAAAACACGAACTTCTATACCTAAAAGAAGCTAATCGGGGCTTACAGAGGATTCTGTGGCCCCGATTTTTTATATGACTAACGGATTTTATTCTTTAATTGCCCGCAGGCACCATCGATATCAGAACCGCGAGAATTTCTGATAGTGCATTCTTTTCCATGACTTTGTAAGGTGGTAACCCAATAGGCAAGAGTTTTTGGGTTACTTGGATTAAATCTACTGCCTTCAATATAATTAAGCGGAATAAGATTGATATGGCAAAGTAAATTTTCACAAAATGAAATGAGTGCCTCTAAGTGTTGTTCAGTGTCGTTTAGGGAATCGATCATAAGGTATTCGAAGCTTACACGACGTCCCGTCTTTGTAGTATAGACAAGCAATTCTTCTTTTAAGTTTTTAAGTGGCATATTCTTGCAACGAGGCATAAGATAATCGCGCGTTGATTGAACGGCGGAATGAAGCGATACCGCCAGGGTAAATTGCTCAGGCTCGTTAGATAATTTTTGAATACCAGGAAGAATTCCACAGCTAGAAAGCGTAATATGACGTGCACCAATTTGGAGGCCGTCTTTACTGTTTACATAACGCAATGCATCAAGAACTGCATCGTAGTTTTGAAAGGGCTCTCCTTGTCCCATAGAAACAATATTGGTTACACGGCAGCCAAAATCGTTTTGTACCGCAAGAATTTGCGCAACCATTTCTCCTGAAGACAGGTTGCGGGTAAGACCCTCTTCCCCGGTAGCGCAAAAGGCGCATTGCATGGCGCACCCTGCTTGAGTAGAGAAACAAACCGTTAGATGTTTAGGCTCATTGCGAGTATTCTTTTGGGTAAAAGAAGGTATTCCTACCGCTTCTACTTGAGTAGTTTCATCGCAAGCAAAAACGTACTTCCTCGTACCATCCTTAGATACTTGCTTGTTAACAATGCTAAGAGGACGCAGTGGATAGAGTTTGGCTAGTTCTTGACGTAACGAGGTAGGAAGATTAGTCATTTCGTCGTAGGATTGTACATTATCACGATATAGCCACGTAATAAGTTGTTTGGTGCGAAAGCGTGGCTGTTTAAGCTCTGCGAGAAGCGCAGATATCTCTGAAATATTGTATGCATAAATTGATTTAGTCATATTGTTATTATACGCAAAGGAATTCCCATACTAATTAAGAGGAAACAAGAAGACTACAAGTGTCCTTTGCTATACTCACTGAGTATTAAAGTAAGAGAACAAATAAATAACGCGGTAAATAAGAGCAAAAAATAAATCAGTTTATAGAACGACGTTTGAAAGTGAGTCATATGTCTTCTCAACGTACGCCCCAGTCAATTAAAGTTGCCCTTTTAGCTGGAGGTAAAAGTGGTGAAAGAACAGTTTCTTTATCATCAGGTAAAAGCGTAGAACAGGCTTTACGGAGCCTAGGCTTTGAAGTGGTTATGCTCGATCCTGCTTCTAAAGATGACTTAAAAATTCTTCTCAATGAATCATTCGATGTGGCATTTTTAGCTTTACATGGCAAAGGTGGAGAAGACGGCACCATTCAAGGTTTTCTTGAAACAATAGGTTTGCCCTATACCGGATCTGGAGTGTGGGCGAGTGCTACCGCGGTAAATAAAATTACCTCGAAATTCTTTTATCGAGAGGCGGGTATTCCTACGCCAGCATCAATGAGGCTTCATGACCCTCAAACATCTAGCGAGGAAATAAAAGAAAAAGTAGGCCTTCCTTGTGTCGTAAAAGCGGCAACGGAAGGTAGTGCGCTTGGGGTTTATATCTGTAACACTGAAGAAGAGGTAAAAGAAGCGGTAGAAAAAGTGTTCACCGTTGATACTTCAGCCTTTGTAGAGACCTTCGTTAAAGGTGGAGAATTTACGGTAGGAGTATTAGGTAGTGATGTTCCCGAGGCGCTGCCTGTAATAAAAATTATTCCTGTAAACGAATTTTATGATTATGAATCGAAGTATGCAACGGGAGGATCCCAGCATATTTGTCCTGCTCCTTTAAGTGAAGAAGATACGAAGCGTGCGCAGGAATTGGCATTAAAAGCACATCAGGTATTGGGATGTCGTGGTGTTTCAAGAACTGACTTACTCCAGGATGAAACAGGTAAATTCTGGGTGCTAGAAACTAATACACTGCCAGGAATGACTGCAACATCACTTTTACCCGATGCGGCAAAAGTAAAAGGAATAAGTTTCGAGCAGTTGTGTTCGGATATGATTTTCGATGCTTTATTAGAAAACCAGGCACCTGCTGAATAGCTAGGTGCCTGAAAATAAGATTTATTGCATCTATTTGAGAGTTTAAAAGATAATAAACCCTTTTTTGTGGTTTAAAGTGTTTCGGAAGCTCCTAAAAGCGGGTCTTTAAAACAACCCGCAGGAATGAAGACCAAACACAATTAAGGCAACAACTGCCAAAAGGAAAATCCAACTTGCGATAGTGCAACCAATATTTCCTTTTCGTGCTTGTTCAACTAATGCTTCGGTACCAGAACGTTCAGTTTTAACCCAAGCGGTACCTTTTTCTTTTTTAGGTAAAGCAACACGATCGGTAGGCTGCCATGCACCTTGAGTATCGATAATTTTTTGAAGAGAATCAGGGCCAAGTTCAACCTTAGGACGCTGCCCTTTACTGACTTGCTTTCTAATTCCTTCAACAAAAGTAGAAAAAGCCGATTCATAAGCAGGATCGTAGGAGATAATAACTACTTCGCCCCAATATTGACCTGGTGCTGGTTGTTCAGAGAAAGCAACGAGAGCCAAAATAGCAACGGTATTCCAGCCTTTTGCCTTACAAAGATCAACTTGTTCAGCAACCTTCGGGCTAAGGTAGCCCATTTTTTTACCGAAAGGATTAACGATCCAAGCTTTGTTAGATTCAGGAGTAATTTCATGATCTACGGTAAAGGTATCGCCTACAATATTGTCGGCACCGAGAAATGCCGCAGCTGCTTCTTTGTCGACTGTATCGAATCGTGCGTAGGTCGCGAAGTAGCCTATTTTTGCCATAGTTTCTCCTAAAACAAAGTAAACAAATTTGGTATCGAATTTTATAAATGATAGTCTTACTGCCATGGAAAAACAAAACAAAGAACAACTCATGCAATTAGATACATATATTTTAGAGAACACCCCTCAAAGAACCCGGGATCGTTATCATGGGCTTGTTAAATATGCCCAAACGCATGATTTTGGTGTTTTGGACGAAGATGTCGTAGTGATCGATACGGAAACAACAGGCTTTTCGTTTAATCATGATGAGTTAATTCAAATTGCTGCTGCACGTATGGTGCACGGGGAAATTGTTGACTGGTATATAACATTTGTTAACCCTGGGAAACAAATTCCTGAAGATGTGGCACATCTTACGAATATTAGCGATAAGGATGTTGAAGATGCTCCTAATCCCGACGAGGCATTGCAGGGGCTTGTCGAATTTGTAGGAGATTCCGATCTTGTTGCTCATAATGCGCATTTTGATCGCACGTTTGTAACTAAAAGACAAGCAGGGGAATCTCTTAAGCAGAATAGATGGATAGATTCACTTGATTTGGCGCGAATCGCCCTTCCTCGTTTCACTTCACATCGTTTACTTGATTTAGTGCGAGCTTTTGGCGGTCCAGAATCAACTCATCGTGCTGACGATGACGTTGCTGCAACCTGTTTGGTATATAGGGTTCTTCTTGCAGCGGTTGCAACACTTCCACAGCCACTTATTTGTGCTATAGGTCACATGAATGAAGTGGAAGAATGGAATACAGCATATGTCTTTCGCTGTTTGGCTGATCCTGAAGTGTGGGAACAAACTGAAGGTTTAGCGTTTAACTTACGTAAATACCGTAAAGAATCGCTAACGAAAAACCTTGATCCTATACGTCCTGATGCAAATAGTCCTGCGAGTGGGGTGTTTAGAGAAAATTACCTAGAAGACGAACTTGCTAACACTGAAGATCAACTTCAAAAGGAAGCTGTATCGTTTAAGGATTCAGATACTCTAGTAAGTGAATCCCAAAGAGATGAATCACAAAACGTCGCGCCTCGCGTGCTTTCTTTTGTAGATAACGAAGTAATAGCAAACGCGTTTAGTCCTGAAGGGCTATTAGGTAACCTTTATGATGATTACGAAACGCGTGAAGAACAGCGAGAAATGGCCCTTGCGGTTCATAGGGCGCTTTCTCAATCACGTAACCTAGCGGTAGAAGCAGGAACGGGCGTTGGTAAGTCGATGGCTTATCTTGTCCCCTTGGTTTATGTAGCAAAGGAAAACGGTATAACGGTTGGAGTGGCGACCAAAACTAATGCGCTGTTAGACCAATTGGTACACAAGGAACTTCCGCTGCTTTCAAAAGCGTTAGGTATAACGTATGCGCCTCTTAAGGGCTTTAATCATTATCCCTGTTTACGAAAGGTTGAAACGTTAACTAATCAGGGCCCTCAAACAATTGAGTATAAAAAACAGCCGATTAACCAAACTCCTTCGCTTGCAGCACTTTTATCTTTTATTGTGCAGAGCGATTATGACGATATGGACGCCCTCAAAATTGACTACAGAGGTATTCCCCGTTGGCGTATTACCACGTCAAGTGCGGAATGTTTGCGCCGTAAATGTCCTTTCTTTGGTCGTTCTTGCTTTGTACATGGTGCTCGTGAACAGGCGCAACGTTGCGATGTGGTGGTAACAAATCATAGTCTGTTGTTCTGGGATACCCGTTTTGAGGGCGGTTTATTGCCTGCTATTCGCTATTGGGTAGTGGATGAGGCTCATGGTGCTGAAGCAGAAGCACGTCGTGCTTTTTCGCTTTCGGTGTCTAGTAACGAAGTAATGGCTCTTGTGAAGCGTGTTACTTCAGATTCTGCTTCAACGAATGTACTTACTCGAGTAAAGCGTAGTGCTCAAGCACCTGAAGAAGGGCAAGCGCTGTATAACACGTTGATCACGAAGGCTCAAACAGCAGCAGGAGCGTTCGCTATTGCTGCTGAAGAGTTCTGTCTTCGAGCTAAAGATTTACTTCTCTTCGACCAAAAATCGCGTTCTCGTGGGTATGAATGGTTTGATTTGTGGCTTAATAGCGAAATTCGTATCAGTGAAACGTTTCAAGGGGTTAGAGAGTGCGCTCGTTCGCTTTACGACACTCTAGAAAAACTTATTAAAGCTACCCGTGATATTGTTGCGTATGCTGAACAAGTGGACGATACCTCAAGCGCACAGCGTGATCTTGCTTTGGTAGCTTTGGAGTTACGAGAATTATACGAATCGCTTGAGATTGTGTTTTTCCGCGATAGTGATAACAATGTATATTCAGTGCGTTTGAATAGAGCAAAAAACGCGCTTGATGAAGTATTTACCGTACAACCCCTTGATATTGGTAAATCTTTAAATGAGTCGTTGTATCAAGAAACAAGAAGCGTAATTTATGCATCCGCTACGCTTTCTATTGATGGTCAGTTTGATGCCTTTAATCGTGCGGTAGGGTTTAACGAAAGCGATGAATCAAAAGCCGATACTCTGCAAGTTGAATCAAGCTTTGATTTTGATACCAATATGCACGTATACGTACCAACTGATATGCCTGAACCCCAGGATCCTCACTATTTAGAGGCTCTTGAGGCATTTTTAATAAAATTACATCGTGCGCAACAGGGTTCGCTGTTAACACTGTTTACGAACAGACGCGAAATGGAACACTGCTTTGAAAAGGTGCACCCTGCGCTGAAAGAAGATAATTTACGACTTGTCTGTCAAAAATGGGGTGTATCCGTTAAGGGTCTGAAAGATGATTTTCTTAAAGATGAACATTTAAGTCTTTTTGCCCTTAAGAGTTTTTGGGAAGGATTTGATGCACCAGGTTCTACCTTAAAAGGGGTAGTGATTCCTAAACTTCCTTTTGGTTTACCAACTGATCCATTATCGTGTGAACGTCAACAACGTGATGATCATGCGTGGGCTCATTATTCGCTCCCTGCAGCAGTTATCGAAGTAAAACAGGCGGTAGGACGTTTGATTAGAACCGCGACTGATAAGGGTATTGTGGTTCTTGCGGATAAGCGTCTTATTACAAAGTATTACGGGAAAAAGTTCCTCAATTCGCTTCCTAGCAAAAACATTTCTTTCCTTACGTGCGATGAAATTGTTGAGGATGTGTTTCTTAATCATGCCGATGCCTGCGTGGAAGAATAAGACTTCTGCAGTAAACGTGTCCCAAATGAAGGATAAGAAAGCTTTAAGGTAACGTACGTGGTACGAAACAAGAAACATAAAGGGAAAACACAACCAGAGCGAGGGCTGGGACAAAAAGAGAAAAAATTCCTTCATCTCAAGGAATTTTCCCAAGGAAAACCCAATGAATTATCGCTTAATGTGCTTGAACAGAAGGCTGCAGACTTAGAAGAACAGCCAAGCAAATTTAAACTATGGCGTTCAAGGAAGAAAGAAAGCGATACTTCTGATTTTTTGCCTTCAGTAAGTGGGACTGAAAATGCCACTCCTACTTCTTCTTCCTCTTTGGGATCGCATGCAGAACCGAAAGCGAAAAGAACGTTTAAAAAAGCTGCTCGCTCAGCTTCATCAAGCAATTCTTCTCAGAAAACGTTTCTTGGGGCAGAATCGCAGGCAGAAATTAAAAGCAGGCAGAAACGCCGCAAAAGATATCGCCGTTTGAGTATTGCCATTGTGGTAGTGCTTTGCGTTGCGCTTGCGGGATCGGGTGGCTATTGGCTTTATCAAGAGCAAGTGAAGCTCAGCACCAGCGTGGGAGTTCTGCATCAGGCATGTGACATTATTGCAAAAAGCGATGAAACCACCGTGTCAATTGATAACTACTTCCAAACAAGTTTTAACGATGATACGGTAGAAGTGGCAACAAATTTAAAAGAACAACTACCAAACGTGCGCGAAGATTTAGATTCTGCTCGGGTGTATGCGCAAAAAGCGCGTGATGAATTGGAAGGTTCTCAACGGGATAAAGAAGCTGCTGATCACGTATTAGCCACCATTGTTTCCCGTGAAACAATGCTTGATTGTGCAGAAAAACGCCTGGAAGATGACATTGCCGCGAAGAAGGCGATAGATTTAATGGAGCAAGCACAAGGTTGCATTAATGAAGGGAACGCGCTGTTAGCTCAGTCAGCGCAAATAATTTCAGATACCACGGAAGACAATGTAGCGCAGTCAACGGAATATACCACTTCAGCAAAAGCTCAATTCGAAGAAGCTAAGTCGTATTTAGAGGATGCTCAAGAATGTTATAGCTCTGCAAACTTTGATGACGTATTGAAGTACGTTGCCTTAAAGAGTGAAGCAGCAGGGGAAGCGCTTGCTTCAAATGCAGCAATTCTAATACAGGATAAAAAGACCGCAGAATCTCATAACGATGCGTACAATAAGGCCGACACTCAAGCATCAACGCTTGCGGAAAGTCTTCCTTCAAACTTGAAAGACATAGTGGTAGATGCTTATGCAGCTAATCAGGATCCGCTTATTCAGGATTACGAAAAAGCACGTGCTGATGCTGCCACACATGATGCCTTTTTACGTGATTATTTAGGAACAGCGGCATAAAACAATAAAATCGTGTAGCGAAATTGTGAAAAAAAGACGAACAGGTTCAACTTAAACGCATAGATATGGGCTGTAGGATAAAACGAAGTATATAAATGGCGTATACTTATAAGGTCTGTATACAAAATAGCTTTAAAGCGCGTAAGCGCACCTGTCATATATAAAGGGGCTCTCATGGCTGAAATAATGGATGATGTTGTTCATTTATCTCAAGAAATTGGTCCTCATCCAGCAGGAACCGAAGAAGAACAACAAGCAGCACTGTACTTGGCGGAAGAACTTCAGCGTGAATCAGGCTTTCCTGCGGTCATTGAAGATTTTCAGTGTGTAACTAATTATTTGGTACCGAGCTTGGTTTGCTTTGGTTTGGCTTTTGTAGCAGTTATTGTTTCTATTGTTTTGCCCGTTGCGGTTATCCCTTGCTTTATTGCGGTTTTGCTTGCTGCGGTTTTATTCGGATGCGAAGTTTTTCACAAGCCCGTTTTATCTCGCTTTTTACGTACGGGCGCGAGTCAAAATGTGGTGGCGAAGTATCAGCCAACACCCATGGGTGGAGTTGCTCGTCGCCGCAAGGTAATTTTGATTGCAAATTACGATACCGGCAAAGTATTAAAGGAAGAAGAGCTTCCTTTTGCGGGAATTTTGCCCTATATCCAAAAAGCTTCGACAGTTGCGCTTGCAGTTGTAGCAGTGCTTTTGTTCTTGCGTATGACTATCTTTGCAACCGATACCGGAGCTTTATCTTCTATTATCACGATGTTGTTGGTAATTTGCGCGGTGTTGTTTGTTATTTCTCTTGTTCGCGCTGTGTTGCACTTAACTGCTCCTTATAGTCAATCAGCCAATAATAACGCGGCAGGTGTTTCGGTGTTGCTTGATGTTGCGCGTCAAGTAGGAAATGGATTAGTAAGCAACGAAGAAGCTATGGAGCGTGCGAAACAAGAAGGAACGTATGTTCATGGTGAATCAGCAGCACGCGCAGCGGGATTAGTACCCGAAGGTGCATCGTTGGAATATGATTCGAAGGTAAGTCCTCAAGAATCTCTTGCCGCAGCAAAAGCAGCTATCGCTGCTTTAACCGGTAAGCCTGTTGCCGATAAAGTTCCCGTAACCGATATTTCTTCGCGTTTGGTAAAGGGTGGCGGACTTGAACCAGTTGATGAAGAGGCTGTATCAAGTGTTCATTTCGAGGTAAGTGAAACTCCTCAGGTACGGACAGAAAAACCTGGTCGTTTCCGCACGATGGTTTCTATGGATGAATCTCCTGTAGATATGACAGAAGAAGTTGAGGAGCCAAGCGTAAATCAACTTTCTCCACGTGAGCGTGCCGAGCAAAAAGAACTAGAAGAAAGTCAAGCTAGTGTATCTCGGTCGGATGCCGCTAGTGCGGATGCTCACTTTAATGAAGCAATGCCTCAGCCAGCAGAAAAGAATAGCGAATATTCGTTTGAGCGTCCTGCTCCTATGAGTGTGTTGTCCAACAATGCTCCAGCCTTTGCTTCTTCTGCCGATAAAATACCTGCATGGGCGAAGGCTGCACAGGCAAAAGCTCGCAAGAACAAGCCAGAAGAAAGCCAACCTCATAAGGTTGCACGTTCGCGCTATGCCGATACGGTGGCGGCTCATTTAATGGAAAATCAGACAGAGCGTCAACGTTTAGAGGAAGCGGAAAGGGCTTATCAGGAAGCGCGTATTCAAGAAGAAAAGGAAGAACCGCTAAGCGATAATCCCGAATTAGCATCGCGTTTGGCGGCACTTCGTTCGGAAATTGCCTCTACTGAAGCTCCGCATATTTCTGCTTCAACTCAAGCAGTACTTGATACTATGGAAGCGCCTGCTGAAGAAGTATCTCAGCCGGTAGTACAGGAACAAGCGTCGTTAGAACAGCCTGTTTCTCGTGAAACACAAAAGGTTGAACAGGTGCATAAGCCAGAAGAAGCGCGTGAAGTATCTGCGACCGCAGAACCCGCACGCACCGCAGAATTATCTGTACAAGAGGCGCAGAATACCGCTCAGACAAATAGGACAACTAGCACGAACGAGAAGGATTTTGATGCAGCTGGTTCTATGACGAATATTGCTGCATCTCGTGATGGATTGGGTCAAGGATTTTCACAATCGCTCCGTAAAGCAGCGGCAGGTTCTTCGCATGCATTTGCTTCTCGTTTGAAGTCTATTGCTAACCATAAGCAAACACCTGGCAATGAAGAAGCGAATGATCGGGCTGCAGTTGCAGACGAACATAGGGCAACCATTAATTCGCAAGAACAAGAGAATATTTCTGAAGCCAAGCAGCCACAAAAGCAAGGTCAGGTGCTTAAGAAAGTAGCACCAAAACCGGAAGTTCAACTTCAAGAAGAGCCAGCACCGATACCTGAAGCTCATAAAACAGCAGCTATTTCTCCGATCGATGTTTCTCAATTTATGGATAAAACAAAAGACGAGGAAACGGAGCTTATATCAGAAGAATCTTTCGACGAAGCTTCTTTCTACGACGTGCCAGAATATGGTGTTCAGGATTATAGTGATCGTCGTGTAGATGCTGCAGAAACGCAGAAGGTATCTTCAGAACGTATTCAAGAGGCAATTCAAGAAGCCAGTTCGCATGAGCCAGTTATTGAGCCTCGTGAAGAAGACGTTGCGCCCGTAGCTTCTCCTATCGTGGGAATGGAATCAATGATTCCTCAGGTTCCTTTGGACGACCAATCGAGCAAAAGCGATACGCCAAAACGCCAGGTTATCGTGTTACCTGACGTAATGGCTACCCATACTGCATCAAATGAAGCATCTAAACAGCGTGCTCCTATGGCTGCAACGAATGAAGACAGTAAAGCAGGTTCGAAAGCTTTGCTTTCCAATATGTTGCCCCGCATTGGGGATACTGATTCAACTTCTTCGAGTACAGAAAAGAAAGATTCTTTCGGACTTAACTTGCCGCCGCTTGGGGAAGCGCAAACAACCAATTCGGCGGTATCTGCAACGGGATCATTCTCGACCGTTGGAGGAACGGGTTCGTTTGCTCCGGTGGGTGATGAATTAGTTGCTGATATTGATCCTGAAGATCGTTATATAGATGATGCGGATGATTCTGCTTACGATGAAGACTACACCGAGACAGGAGCCTATGCAGGTCGCGGGTATGTCGATATGCCGAAATCGCGCGCTGGTCGTTTGTTTGGAAAGTTCCGCAAGAAAAAGAAGAACAAGCAGGAAGAAGTTTCAGTTAACGATTGGGTAGATGTTGACGATTCTTATGATGCACGCAGTGTTGGAAAAGCACGTGGTGATTGGTCAAGCTTCCGCCAAGAAGGCGACGACGCTCCTCAGGCTACCACGCAAGTACCGCGCGTGAACAATGATGGCTTTGTCGATGTGGATTATCACGATACCGACTTTGACAACCGTCGTGGTTGGAATGGCGGCGCGTTCTCATTAAGTCGTTTGAAAAAGAACCATAAAGCAGAAGCAATACCAGAAGATTCGCAAGAATTTGATGACGCTTATCAGGATCAAGAATATCCAGTAGATGACGCAAACTTGGTAGAAGTTAATCCTGCAGTTCGTATGGACGGTGATCATGATACGGCTGAGCAGATCAACCGAGAATTGCGCAAATTGCAAGATTTCCGTCATCCCGATATCGATACGGAAGTATGGTTTGTAGCTCTAGGTTCTGAACAGTATTCGCATTCTGGTATTACGGCATTTTTGGATGAGCATGCCGATGAAATGAAGGGTGCTGTTATTGTTAATCTTGAAGCATTAGGTGCGGGTACGCTGTCGATTATTGACCAGGAAAGTGCAGCTTTTAAAACCTATCGTCCTTCTTCCCGTATTAAGCGCTTTGTCCGTCAAGCAAGTGATCGTTCAGGGGTCACTTATCGAACCGCTCCTTTAACCAGGCGCGATACTCCTGCTACGGTTGCTATGGCACGAGGAATACAAGCCTTTACGGTTGCAGGCATGGGTGATGGTAACACTGCACTTTATTCTGCAGAAAACGATATTATTGAAAACCTTGATCCTGAGGCAATGAAGGACGCTTCAAAGTTTGTGATGGCAATTTTGAAGTCGATTTAAACCTCTATAACTTCAAGAGTATCTAAACAAAAGCAGGGCTTGGTTAATATGATCGGGCCCTGCTTTTATGCGTAAACAATATAGAGGTAGCTTTCTCAAACACCAGGGGCTACGTTATTTAAAGAGTTATCTTTCAGAGCGGTGCTCAGGATGCCTTTTCGAAAAAGCTGACCCTTCCTTGATTTAATAGTTTTTTCTTATATCGTTGTTAATCGAACGAAATTTGATCAATCATATTGCGAAGCGTTTGAGCAGACGCTTTTAAGTGAAGTGCCTCTTCTTCGTTTAGGTTTAAAGGAATTTGATACTCAACACCAGAGCTACCAATAATCGCAGGCATGCTCATAACAACATCATGTACGCCTTGTAGTTCTGGCCAGAAGTTCGAGACAGTCATAATGGACTTTTCATCACGAATAATTGCTTCACAAATACGGGTTACGGAAGGTGCGATTCCGAAATAGGTAGCGCGTTTTTTCTTAATGATTTCATAGGCGCTGTTGCGCACCTCGTCTTCGATTTCTTTTCGCATAGCTTCAGGATTATTGAAACCACGGAGACGGAAGAAATCATCAATATGAATACCTGAAATATTCGCTAAGCTCCAAACGGCAAGTTCGCTATCGCCGTGTTCGCCAATAATGCGAGCATGCACGTGTCTAGGGTCTACATCAAGCGTATGACCAAGAATGTACTTTAGGCGTGCGCTATCCAAAACCGTGCCTGATCCCATTACGCGCTCTTTAGGTAATCCGGAAAGTTTCATAACTACTTGAGTCAGAATATCAACCGGGTTAGAAACTACAACGATGATGCCTCCAAAATCCTGTTCCATAATGGAAGATACCACTTCTTTAAGGATGGAAACATTGGTCTGAAGTAAATCGAGGCGTGTTTCTCCGGGTTTTTGGTTGGCGCCTGCCGCAATAACAACAATGGAGGCATCAGCTAAATCTTTATAGGTACCTGCATAAATATTCATAGGGCTGTAATAGGGAACACCATGAGCAATATCAAGCGCTTCGCCTTCGGCACGTTCTTTGTTTACATCAATAAGAACCATTTCCGAAAATAAACTTGATTGCATAAGGCTAAAAGCACAGGTGGATCCTACGAAGCCGCATCCCACTACGGCTACTTTTCTGTTGTAAATAGTGTTGTTCATATATAACAGCCCCCTCGTGACAAATGGACAGGGCGCTTGTCACACTTATCACTAGCAATCCGTGACAAGCGCCCTGTCCGCTTGTCACGAGACAAACCATTATTCATGATCCCAGAAAATAAATATCTGAAGCAAGTATGGTATCACGATTTAAGGTTGTACAAAGAAAGCGACGCCCAGAAAAGCATTGCTCCAAAACGAGCGATGAGTGATCTGAGTGATCTGCACCAAACGATCTGTTAACGCTAAACGCTTTAAGTGCTTATCACCAGCAATTCGTGACAAGTGCCCTGTCCATTTGTCACGGTTGCAGGGTGAGACTTTTTTATGTGTGCACTACAATGAACTTATACGATACCGATAGCATTTGGGGGATTGTTATGAAAGCTCTTGTTCATGATGGTAAAGGTTCCATTTCTTTGCAGGACAGACCAAAGCCATCAATCAAAGAGCCAAGCGATGCCCTCGTGCGGGTAACGCGATCTACTATTTGCACTAGTGATTTGCATATTCTTAAAGGTGCTGTGCCTCGGGCGGTGCCCAATACGGTGTTGGGCCACGAATTCGTGGGTGTCATTGAAGAAGTTGGTTCTGCAATAACGGATCTGAAGCCGGGCGACCGAGTGGCAGTAAACTGTGAAACCTTTTGTGGGGAATGCTACTTTTGTAAGCGCGGTTGGGTAAACAACTGCGAACACGGTGGCTGGGAACTAGGCTGTTGTATTGATGGCTGCCAGGCTGAATATGTTCGCGTACCGTTTGCTGGCAATACGTGCACAAGCATTCCCGATTCCGTTTCCGATGAAGACGCGTTGTTTTTAGGAGACATTCTTGCAACTGGTTGGTGGGGTGCCAACATTGCCGATATTGAAGAGGGCTCTACGGTTGCCGTTATTGGAGCGGGACCGGTAGGGTTGACTACTATGATGTGTGCTCGCTTGAAAAATCCTGCTCAAATTATTGCGCTTGACATTGACGATAAACGCTTGTTGCTTGCATCTGAGCAGGGACTAGCGGATAAAACCATTAACCCGAAAACCATCAATCCCGTAAACAATTCGCTTGATGCGCTCGAAGCAGTAGTGAAGGTACTCACTCACGGGCGTGGTGCTGATTCAGTTATAGAAGCAGCGGGCGGAAACAATACCTTTGACATGGCCTGGAGAATAGCGCGACCAAACGCTACTGTGGTACTTTCGGCCATGTATGAACAGCCGCAAGTGTTGCCTCTTCCTTATATGTATGGTAAAAACCTTACCTTTAAAACAGGTGGGGTAGATGCCAGCGGGCTTGATGAAGTTATGGCTTTGATCGAACAAGGCAAGCTTGATACGTCTCGTTTGATATCGAAGCGCTATGCACTCAATAATATTGTGGAAGCGTACCGTGCATTCGAAACGCACGAAGACGATTGCTTAAAAGTAGTTATTACTCCTTGGGAAGACGACTAATAAGCATTAACAACCTTTGATATTTTGTGTACGTGATTAACCTGCGTTATACTACTAGCTGCGCTCTAAGGCGCACGAACATATTTGCGGGCGTCGTATAATGGTTATTACCCAAGCTTCCCAAGCTTGTGACGCGGGTTCGATTCCCGTCGCCCGCTCCAGAAATCGTACAGCAATGGCAAACTGTCATTGCTGTTTTATTTTAAAGGGGTTGTTGCTAAGGCGACGGGAATCGAACCGATGAGGTGGAACTCCGTTAAGAAAACAGTCCAGTGGACTGTTTTTAGGAATTCGCCCGCAGGCGCTTGCGCCAAGGGGTTGAGCGTTCGCGAAGCGAACGCGGGATTCCCGTCGCCCGCTCCATTTAGCAAATTCGGCTTACCAGCCGAATTTTTTATTTAACGCTGGCCAATAAAATAGGGTTATACCCTAAGAGCAAACCACCCGCTAAGCGGGTGGTCATGATTTTGACGCTGCGTAATAGCAGTTCACACTATCTAGGCGCTGCGAGCGTTCGTCGTGTACCAAAGTACACTTCCTCGCACTCTCGTGCCTATCTAGTGCACCCTGCTATCGCTCGCTGTCTTTAGAAACGCCAGACAATTAAAGCATTACTGTTTTGCTTCGAAGGCTTGTCGCTAAGGCGACGGGGATCGAACCGCCTGCGTGATAAGTGCCCTAGGTGGTTTTGTCACGTTTATCCAACCAGGAATTGTACGTTCACGTACCCCGTTTTGGCAAAAACTTGCTTTATCGGGTTGAAAACCAACATTATTTTATTCATTTCATAAATATAAAATTACTACCTATTTAGTATCCGAATGTTTAGTGTCAATTTATTGGCTTATCGGGCTAAATATCGGGTTCAGGTCTTCAAAAAGCGCAACCAGCCCAACCCGATAAGCAACCTTTTTGCCAAAAATGATCCCAAAAACGTACTTTTCCGTTTCTGAAGAATTATTCAGTACTCGTGGCAGCACAATGACACAACAAGAGCTCATGACACGGCAAGAGTCCAGGGCGTTTGTCACGGTGTGTGCCAAACGGTGCAATGACTGCCTGATGTCACCCTTTTGACACGAAATCCTTCGAGTTTCGCTCGTTACCTATTCCGTAATGCGCAGTGCAATTTCACGGCGAATCTGAGCAAAGCGTTGTTTGGGGATAGGCAAGGTAGTACCGTTGGTAAGGGTTAATCTGTAACGTTCAACACTTACCACATGGGCGGTGTTCACAAGGTAGCTACGATGGATGCGCACAAACGATCCGCCGAGTAAGTTTTCTATATCTCCTAAAAGCCTATTAAGCTGCAAGACGCTTTGCGTGCACTGTACGGTGCAGTATTTTCCTTGGGCCTTAACGTAGAGAATGTCATCTGGGTCTAAGTAATGAAGCTTTCCATCTTCTATCGCAATACGTGAAGGCAAAATTCCCGTACGTCGTCCTGTGTGTAAAATGCGTCGAACGTAGTCGTATGTTTCGCGATTCACAGCAAAAGGGAATACTTCATCGTCTATTTGATGTTCATTGGCATTTGATATATGAAGGTGAAATATTTCCCAAACGTTATTTTGGTCTTGCTGAAAACAGGCCGTTACGTGGCGCATAGCCGCAAAGATTACTTGTTCGTTAGCGACGGTATAAAGGCGATAAGATCCGGCCACTACCGTTACGGTGTCGTTTCCCTGTTCCTGAATGCCAGTGGTTGTAAAAGATTGTTCTTCAAGACGCATTAAAGGCTTAGGCAAGAATTGCTCAAGGGCGGCATGAATCGCGATGTTGCCACAAATCATTTCACCGCTAGGAGTAATAAATGAACAATGCGGGGATAGTCGTTCTAAAAAGGGAGGGATATTGTGGGTATAAAACTCTGAAAGGAGCGTATATAAAAGAGAAGCAGGTTCTTCGGTTTTACGGGTGTGCGGACATTTTCTTGGACTTACTAGACTGCATAGCCTAAGGCTTCACGATACTCCCTTGGGCTTAGCCAGCCTAGTGATTGCTTGATTCTTTTATCTCGATAATAACGTAGATAAGAATCTAGACGCCTTATGAATTCTTCGACACTTATACCAGACCAGTTTCTTCCATAAAAGAACTCAGTTTTGAGACGTCCGAAGAATCCCTCACATGCCGAGTTGTCCGTACAACACCCTTTACGTGACATCGAACGGGTAATACCCGCCTTGTCGCAAAGGGCGATCCAGGAAGGGGTTCTGTAGTGAACCCCACGATCAGAATGGATGATAGGTTGAGAATTGGGACGCATTTTTAGAATCGCATCCTTTAAGCTTCCCTCAGAGAGAGCCTTGGTAGGTCTTGGTCCTATGCGCCAAGATACAGGCGCGCCATCAAAGACATCGATAATGGGATTCAAATAGATCTTTTTGTTTGAGGGTAATGCAAACTCGGTCATATTGGTAAGCCATATCTCATCAGGACGCTTTGCGCTGAAGTTATGCTTGATGAGATCTTTTGGAGCATCAGTAAGCTCACCTTTGTAAGAGCAGTATTTCTTTGTCTTACTTGGCCTGATGACAATAAGTCCCTCTTCGTGCATAAGACGGCGTTCAGATACATAACATCCGCGACGACGTAAGTGTGCCCAAATACGTCTATAGCCAAAGGTTTTCCCACTGAGCTCAAAAAGCTCACAAACCTCTTTTCGTAAAGCCTTGTATTTATCGACACTCAAGCGTGAGCGGTGGTACTCATAGGAGCTCTTCGATATCTTCAAAAAACCTGTGATCGAGCGGAGGGGCAGGCCTGTCGCCATTCTCAATCTCTCGCCTAACTCGCATTTGCTCCTGTTCGAGATCGAATCCGGCACCCACCCTTCCGCTTTTAGGTCGGCCAACACCGCCCGAAGAAGAAGGTTTTCTATTTGAGAAGGTTCAAGACCTGACAAAGGTCCTGATCTAGGCGGATCATAGAGGTTAGAACTGTTCATATGCGCACCTTTCTTTCTGTGTGTATATGATACAGGTGAAAACTCAGGTTTAACGAGGGCTCGCCTAGCAGCAAGCCATCTATAAATAGTTCTTGTACTTAAACCAAGATAATGAGCGGCTTCTTCTCTAGTGGCGCCCTCGTCAATAAGCTTAAACACTTTAGCTTTTGCTAGATCTTTATACATGCGAACCCCTAACTGGACCCGAACGGTCCAACTTTTCGTCCGCACATCCAGTGGACAGGGCGCTTGTCACGCGCCCTCGCGCGGGATTCTCGTCGCCCCCACAAGTTTTCCTGCCGAAATCTAGAATTTGTAAAACAATGTAATAATCGCGCAAAGCTCACCGGTAAAACAAAGCAGTCCTAGTATTATTTTCTACATACTTAATAAGCCTGCGTATAACGAAGAGAGAACACGGACGGCTATTTTAACTAACAAAAAGAACGAATAGCATTAGGCGAGCTTGTGTAGAGGTGACATTTACCTACCAACGCAAGAGAGGCCATCAATGAGAAGGACCATCACCGAGAAGGATGTATTGCATGACGCGTACAGGTTTTAAAGGCTTTATTTTTGATATGGACGGCACCTTGTTGCATACGCTGCCCGATTTGGCGGCGCTTACCAATATTGTGCTGGAGCGTGAAGGATATCCCACGCGTACCGAAGATGAAGTACGCACGTTTGTAGGAAATGGGGTGTTGTCGCTTATTCTGCAGGCAGTGCCTGAAGATATTTCTGAAGAAAAAGCCCAGCATGCCTTCAAGATGTTTTGCGATCTGTATGATGAATACGGCATCAAGCTTACTAAGCCCTTTGATGGTATGGAAGAAACCCTTCGTGCACTTAAAAATAAGGGTATAAAACTTGGTATTGTGTCTAATAAATTTGAAGCTGGCGTTCGTGAAGTAGAGCAGCGCTACTTCCCTGGGATGTTCGATGTGTCGCATGGCGAAGCAGAAAACATTCCTCGAAAACCCGATCCTACGGGCCTTCTTGTTACGGCGCAAGAAATGGGCTTAAAGCCTGAAGAGTGTGTATACTTTGGCGATTCTCATGGCGATATGCTAGCCGGCAATAACGCGGGCATGTATACCGTGGGAGTGACCTGGGGATATCAGCCTATCGAGAAAATTAAATCAGGCAATCCTGATGAACTAATCGATAAGCCTGAGGACATTTTGAAGTTTGTATAGTGGGTCTTTATGCAACAGAAAGGTAGAGAGAGTTGAGCTTAACTTGCTAAAAATCCTGTAAAAAGTTTTCCTCAAGCTCAGCAAATCTTTAATCAGATTTCTTTAAAGGCGAACGGACGTAGCGAATATAACGCACATACCGTTCGCCTTTCCCCTTAGAACATCCAAAGCTAATCTGGGGCTACGTCTTTTAGAACCTTTAAAGAAATCTGCGATTTGAATGATCTTTCGAATAACTTTTACAGGGTTTCAGAGCTTTAAAGTGCAAAACAAATCAGCGTCTATTAGCCGTTATAACCGTTAGGGTTATTGCTTTGCCAACGCCAAGCATCTTCACACATACGTGCCAAATCGTATTCGGCAACCCAACCTAGTTCGTCGCGCGCTTTATCGCAAGCAGCATAGTTAGTGGCAATGTCACCAGGACGGCGGGGACAAATCTTATAGGGAAGTTCTTTGCCACAAGCTTTTTCGAAGGCATGGATTACATCCATAACACTTGAACCCGTGCCAGTGCCCAGGTTAAAAATAGCAACACCGCTGCGAGTGCCGTCTTCGGCGGAAGTGCCCTCGATAGAACCAAGACCAATAGCTTTGCCGGTTCCCACTTTGCCTGCCATGTAATCAAGCGCTTTCACATGGCCACGAGCCAAATCAACAACATGAATGTAGTCGCGCACGCCGGTGCCATCGGGCGTGGGGTAATCGTTGCCAAATACCTGGATGCATTCCAGCTTGCCGGTTGCTACTTGAGCGACATAGGGAAGCAAGTTGTTGGGGATGCCCTTTGGATCTTCGCCGATGCGGCCAGACACATGAGCGCCAATAGGATTGAAGTAACGAAGAAGCACTACATTCCATTCGTCATCGGCACGGTAGAGGTCGGTTAAGATGCGCTCAAGCATAGATTTAGTTTCACCATAAGGATTGGTAGATTCATGCTTGGGGCATTCTTCAGTAATAGGAATCATTTCTGGTTCGCCGTATACCGTGGCAGAAGAAGAGAAGATAACATTCTTAACGCCATGATTGCGCGCAACATCAAACAGTACCAGCGAACCCGCCACGTTGTTCCAGTAGTATTCCAAAGGCTTTTGGGTAGATTCGCCTACCGCCTTAAAGCCTGCAAAATGAATGATGGCGGAAATATCGTAGGTGTTAAAAACCTTTTCCAGTGCTTCGCGGTCAAGAATAGAAGCCTGTACAAAAGCGCACGTTTCTTCGCTGGCGCCTGTGAGTTCACGAATTCGGTCTACCGCAACAATGCTTGAATTGGAAAGGTCATCATAAATTACTACGTTATAACCCTGCTCAAGCAGTTCAATACAGGTGTGGCTGCCAATGAAGCCTGCACCACCAGTTACCAGGATGGTCTGAGATTCGTGAGCACCGCTCAAGCTTTTGTTCGACATGTGAACGCCTTTCAATAAGTGTCGCATCAATAATCAATGATGAACGCATGTACACGGAATGCTTATGCGTGAAAGAATTTCTCTATCTACGCAGGCAAGAATACCATTTCTTGTAGGTACGTGTACAAATGTCACAAAGATTTGATGAGCCGCACTGCAAAACTACAAAGTGGGCAACGTTTTTAAGCAGCGCCACGCTTTTTGTTTGTCTTCGGGGGTTTCTAAAAGCGATTCGAATGATTCAAAACAACAGCAGGCATGACCCAATAAAAACTCTCGCGTTTCAAGGCTTAGTGGTGTGTTGTATCCGGCCGATGCCGTTTTAACTGCTTCGTGGTCGGTCAGGACTATACAAAGGGGATCAATTGCTTCCATGATGGTGAAAAGATCGCGTGGCTGAAGGACGGCATCGCTCACAGAAAGCGTAACAAACAGTAATTGTCGCTGGTGGTAGCCAAGTTGTTGTGCGCTCGCTAGAAGTGCGGCGTGTGCGGGTTCAGATAGGGGCGAAGAGCTTACCACGCAAAACAGCGCATCTTCGCTTCCTTTTAAGTGAGCAACAAAGGGCACTAGATGCTCATGGCGAATTCTTTCGTAAGGAGAAAACTGCGTTTGAGGAGAATTCATGAGCCAAGCACCTCTAAAGAATAATACCAATTACGAAATTCTTCACACTGATATACCCTAAGCGTGATATTACAGATATAACAATTAATAACACAATTTCGAGCCAAATAATCAAGGAGGCTTTATGTGTACTAACGGAATTAATACAGGTCAATTTGAGCAAATGATAGACCAAATTGACGACCACATTAAACTAGAGCGCCGCTGGGCTCATACCCTTGCGCACAATGCATCCGATGCTGGTTTTGAAACAGTGGGCGAAAAGCTACATCAGGTTCAAGCCCTGCTAGACGAAGTGCGTGCAACGCTTGATGACGCAAAAGATGCACTTGAAGATGATGCTCAAAACGCAAGCGGCGTAACGGTTAGCCTTGTATAGCAATTTCGAAAACGCTTAGAAGACGAGGATACAATGAGTAACGATCTCATGCGTTTTTCGGTGGCGATGCCCGAAGACTTGCTGGTTAAGTTTGACCATCTGGTGGCACGCCGTGGGTTAGCTAAAAACCGAAGTGAAGTAGTGCGCGATTTGGTGCGCGATGCCCTTGTCGAAGACGAATGTTCTATGCCGGGACGCATCGTAATGGGAACTTTGACTATTGTGTATAGCCATCACGCAAATGATCTTCAAGAAAAGCTTCACCAGATTCAACATAATTACTTGGAAACTATCGTGTCATCACTGCATGTTCATGTAGATGAAGAAAACTGCCTTGAAGTAATAGTGCTTAAGGGTGAAACAGGACTTGTGCAAGACATTGCAAATCTCATCATTGGCACCAAGGGAGTAAAGACTGGTCGCCTTCATATGACAACAACCGGGGCGTTTATTTAGGAGAAAACTATGGACGAAACAGTTCTGCTTGGCCATGGGAGCGGCGGTACCATGATGAAGCGCATCATCGACGAAGTGTTTTATGAAGCGTATGGATCTACTGAGCTTTTAGAAGGCAACGATGCTGCTTCGCTTGAGGCACCTTTGCCGGGAGAGCGTCTAGCTTATTCAACTGACAGCTTTGTGGTTACTCCTCACTTTTTCCCGGGGGGAGATATTGGCAAACTTGCGGTGTGCGGCACCGTAAACGATGTGGCAACCAGTGGAGCGGTTCCTAAGTACTTATCATGTGGCTTTATTTTGGAGGAAGGTTTTCCTGTTGCCGATTTAAAGCGCATTTGCACCAGCATGGCTAAGGCCGCGCAAGAAGCAGGTGTACATATTGTGACGGGCGATACCAAGGTGGTAAATCGCGGTCATGGTGATGGCGTTTTTATTAACACCAGCGGAGTAGGCTTTATTCCTGCGGGCGTTGAACTTTCAGGCGCATTTTGTAAGCCAGGAGACAAAATACTGGTTTCAGGAACGCTGGGCGATCATGGCATTACCGTTATGGCTTGCCGTGAAGAGTTATCTTTCAGTGCCGATATTCAATCCGATGCGGCACCACTTAACCATCTTATTGCAGAAGTGCTGGCGGCTGCTCCTCAAACCCGTTGCTTCCGTGATCCTACGCGTGGAGGGTTAGCTTCTACGCTTAACGAACTTGCAGGACAATCGGGTGTTGATTTTATTGTGGACGAAGATGCGGTGCCCGTTAAAGATGCGGTTCGTGGTGCCTGCGAAATGTTGGGATATGACGTATATCAGGTGGCAAATGAAGGAAAAATGGTGTGCGTCGTTCCCGCTGAGCAGGCACAAGCTGCTCTTGCTGCGATGCGCGCTAATACCTACGGCGCCGATGCGGCCATTATTGGTGAAGTGGTAGAAAAACCTGAAGACAGATCGTCGCGCGTATCTATCCGTACTGGTTTTGGCGCACTCCGCATTATGGATATGCTGGTGGGCGAACAGCTTCCTCGTATCTGCTAAACGCGCTAAAACACCCAAGACCTTTCCCTCAAAGCTAGCGAAACGGTTTTTCGCTTTTCAAGAAGGTTTCATAACGCAGCGAAAAGGATTTGACGCATGATTGGCCTCATCCCATCACTGGTTCTCAAACACCAGGTGCTGCGTTCGTTTTGGACCTTCTTTCAAAGCGCCGTTTCGAATAGCTTTTCGCAAAAGGTCTTGAGTGTTTAAATCGTTAGAATTTTTAGGCAGGTTACTCTTATCTTTGTCGTGAAGTTGGGTCTTACTCTGTCTTAGCGCGTTTGCACTTTCGGCTTTTCGAAACACTGATTGGCCGACAGAGCGACTGACGAAAATTGCGGTGGACGGTAACGCGCCCGACAAAACCACAAAAACTGTCTGAAAAATGTTGCAAATTTTGCTATTAACGGAAAAAAAGAGATTAGTTACTTGCAAGTTTGCGATGCTATGGTATTTTCCCGTCATGGCATTGTACAGAGGGGATCTCCGAGCATCCCTTGAAAACCAAACAAACGAGAGAAGAGGTACCCATGTCCCATCCAGTGATTTTGGCTGACGAATGCATCGGTTGTGGTATTTGCGTTGACGCTTGCCCTCAGGGAACCATCGAAGTAGTAGATGGTGTTTGCACGGTAGTAAACGAAGAATCCTGCATTGCATGCGGCGATTGCGTTGAAGAATGCCCCATGGGTGCAATTGAGGAAATTATCGAAGACTAGTTTCGCTTCTTTTTTGCCTCCCGTTTCTTCTTTTTGTTAAGTGCGCAAAAAATTGCCGACTTTAACTGGTCAAATGCTATGAGCATGGCTACAATAGGTCGAGCGCTGTGCGCAAACGGCTTTTATACCGAATACATATGAAAAGAGGTTACGATGGCAGTTGTTGCTTATTGTGTTAAATGCAAAGCTAAAAAGGAAATGGTAGACCCACAGGAAGGCGTTACCAAGAACGGTCGCATTATTACCAAGGGTACCTGTCCTGATTGTGGCACCAAGATGTCTCTTATCGGTGGCGTTGCAAAGAAGTAGGCTTCTTTTAAGGCTTTAAACCGTAAGCATTACAAAGCAGGTTTTTTTAAACCTTGCTTTCATATTCATCATGAAACAAGAAGGCTCTGCAATTCGCAGGGCTTTTTTGTTTTGTGTAGCAAACGCCCTGTCCACTTGTCGCACACCGCCTGTCATACCCTGCCTCCCTTTCGTTGATATAAAAACATCCCACTGAACAGGTAAAATAGAAACAGTGAAATTTTCTTCAACAGGAAGGTAACAAAACCTAACAATACTACACTTAGATTCTTGACAATGAAGCACTTAGATTTTATTATGGTTACTGTCATGAGGTCCACCAGAAGGTGGGCTTCCTCATATGGAGCAAAAGCTCCAGGTGAGGGTGCAATAACCATGACTCAAACTTTAGGTAAAAACAGAGGGTTTGCTTACTAAGTTGGCAGGTGGCTTGGTAAGCACGCCGCAACTGAAAGGAATATGCAAGATGGCAAAGATTATCGGCATCGACTTGGGTACTACCAATTCGGCAATGGCGGTTATGGAAGGCTCGGAGCCTGAAATTCTGGTTAACGCAGAAGGTGACCGCACTACTCCTTCCGTTGTTGGTTTTGGTAAAGATGGTGAACGCACCGTTGGTAAAGCTGCTAAGAACAAGGCGGTAACTAACCCTGAAAACACCATCGCTTCTGTAAAGCGTTTCATTGGTCGTTCTTATGCTGAAACTGCTGAAGAGCAGAAGACGGTTGCTTACACCGTGAAGAATGGTAATGGCGGTCGTGCAGTAGTAGATATTGATGGTAAGGACTACATGCCAGAAGAAATTTCTGCAATGGTTCTTCAGAAGCTTAAGGCAGACGCAGAAAAGCGCGTAGGCGAGCCTATTACTCAGGCAGTAATTACGGTTCCTGCTTACTTTAACGACGCTCAGCGTCAGGCAACCAAGGACGCAGGCAAGATTGCTGGCTTGGAAGTACTTCGTATTATTAACGAACCTACAGCAGCAGCTTTGGCTTACGGTCTTGATCGTACCAACAAGGACGAAAAAGTTTTGGTATTCGACCTTGGCGGCGGTACGTTCGACGTTTCTGTTCTTGAATTGGGCGACGGCGTATTTGAGGTTTGCTCCACTGCGGGTGACAACCACTTAGGTGGCGACGACTGGGATCAGCGTGTTATTGATTGGTTGGCAGACAAGTTCCAAGCAGACAACGGCATCGATCTTCGTCAGGACAAGATGGCTTTGCAGCGTTTGAAGGACGCAGCTGAAAAGGCAAAGATGGAACTTTCTTCCACCTCTCAGACCAACATCAACTTGCCCTTCATTTCTGCAGGTGCTGCAGGCCCCTTGCACTTAGACTACACCTTAACTCGTGCAGAGTTTGAACGCATCACCAAGGACTTGCTTGATCGTTGTAAGGCACCAGTTCAGCAGGCACTGAAGGATGCCGGCCTTTCTACGGGCGACGTAAACGAGGTTATCCTGGTTGGTGGCTCTACGCGTATGCCCGCTGTTCAGGAATTGGTAAAGAACATGACTGGCAAGCAGCCTAACATGTCCGTAAATCCTGACGAGGTAGTAGCAATGGGCGCTGCTGTTCAGGGTGGCGTTTTGGCTGGCGATGTTGAAGGCATTCTGCTTCTTGACGTAACGCCTTTGTCCTTGGGTGTTGAAACCATGGGCGGCGTAATGACCAAGATGATTGAACGCAACACCACCATTCCTACCCGCAAGACTGAAATTTACTCCACCGCAGCCGATAATCAGACTTCGGTAGAAATTCATGTTCTGCAGGGCGAACGCGAAATGGCTCAGGACAACAAGACCCTTGGCAAGTTCCAGTTAACGGGTATTCCTGCTGCACGTCGTGGCGTTCCTCAAATTGAAGTTACCTTCGATATTGACGCAAACGGCATCGTAAACGTATCCGCTAAGGATTTGGGCACGGGCAAGCAGCAGCAGATCACCATTTCTGGTTCTACCGCTCTTACCGACGACGAAGTAGATCGTATGGTTAAGGATGCGGAAGCTCACGCAGAAGAAGACAAGCTGCGCAAGGAAGAAGTTGAAACGCGTAACAACTGCGACTCCTTGATCAACGCAACCGAAACTACTTTGAATGAGTTGGGCGACAAGGTTCCTGCAGATTCTAAGAAGCAGGCAGAGGATGCTATCGCTCAGGCTCGCACTGCTTTGGAAGGCACTGATCTTGAGGCTATCAAGTCTGCTATGGAAGCTTTGCAGCAGGCAAGCTACAAGCTGGCAGAAGTTGCTTACAGCCAGAATGCAGCTCAGCAGCCTGGTGCAGCTGGAGCAGCGGGTGCTGCTGGTGCTCAGCAGCCTGCCAACGATGACACCATCGAAGCAGACTTTGAGGTAGTTGACGACGACGAGAAGAAGGATAAGTAATCATGACCGCGCCTGAAAAAGACGAGGTACGTGAAGACCAAGTGGTAGAAGAAACAGAGGCAGCGCAAACTGCTGCCTCTGAAACCGAAGATACGCAAGCCGCCGAGCAGGAAGCTCAAGCAGCAGAAGAGGAAACTTCCGAAAAGGAAGAAACAGAAGATCCTATTGAAGCTGCAAAGAAGGAAGCTGTAGCTTGGCAAGATAAGTATCTTCGCCTTCATGCGGAATGGGATACGTACCGTCGTCGCATGAACGAACAGCGCGAGGAAGAAAAAGCTCGCGCAGCAGAGAAGCTTGTTGAAGGTTTGATCCCGGTAATTGATGACTTTGAACGAAGCATCGATTATGCCGAAAAGAACGGGGAAACGGGCTTGCTTGGTGGTGTTCAGGCAGTACATACCAAGATGTTGGAAGTACTGACGAAGCACGGGGTTGAAATGATCGATCCCAAGGGCGAAGCCTTTAATGCCTTGGAAGCACTTGCGGTAGCTACGGTGGACGATCCTTCGGTTCCCGATGAAACGGTAGCCGAGGTTTACCAGAAGGGTTATCGCATGGGCAACAAGGTAATCCGTTCTGCGATGGTAACGGTTACGCAAGGCGGACCAAAAAGGGAAGTCGAAGAAGAATCTAACGATTCTTCTTCTAAGTAGACGCTGCGGCTTGTTTTGGCGGCACCCTGAGCGTTCCAGACAAAACTCACGTAACAAAGTACGCTTCGTTTTGTCTTCACGCTCATGACGCTCGCCAAAACAACCCTCGCTGACTTTGGTGGACCCGCGAGTTTCACAAAGGTCGGCGGCTGACTTTGGTGGACCTGGAAGTTCGCCAGTTGGAGAACGAGAGGGATCGACAAAGTTGGCGAAGCTGCAAACGGCTAACAACAAGCAATTAAGTAGAGGCAAATGCAAGGGCGGGCGAGTGTATTGTCCGCCCTTGTTGTAGAGAATATGAGAGGTGGGACGAATGGCTCAAACCCCTGACTATTACAAGACGCTAGGCGTTCCACGCGACGCAGACGCAGACACTATTAAGAAGGCGTTTCGTAAATTAGCACGTAAGTATCATCCCGATACTGGTGGTGATGAGGCGAAGTTTAAGGAAATAAACGAAGCCTACGAAGTGCTTTCCGATGATAAAAAGCGCAAGCTATACGACCAATACGGTACGGCAAACGAAAACCAAATTCCTTTTGGTGGAGGTGCTTGGCAAGGCCAGGGAGGCAACCCCTTTGGCGGTAGCGGTTTTGGAGGCTTTGGTAGCTGGGCAGATATTTTGGAAAGTATCCGCAATGGCGAAGGAGCTTTTGGCACCGAATGGAATTTTGGCGGTCAGCCACACACGTATCAGGCGCAGCCTCGTCCCCAAAAGGGCGCTGATAAAAAAGTAAGTATGACGGTTACTTTTGATGAAGCCTTTAAGGGTTGCGAAAAGAAGGTGCGCATCGGTAAGGCAGGAAGCAATGAAAAGGAAACTCTTACCATTAAAATTCCTGCCGGTGCCGTAGAGGGCGGTCGTGTTCGTTTGCGTGGTAAGGGCGCTCCCGGAATTCAGGGAGGTGCCGCGGGAGATCTGTTGGTAACGATCCATATTGCCGATCACCCTCTGTACACGCGCGACAAAGCGGACGTGTTAATGAAGGTGCCGGTAACGTTTGCGGAAGCGGCGCTGGGAACCAAAGTAGTGGTACCTGCTCCCGATGGAACAAAGGTAAGCATTAAGGTTCCTGCTGGTTGCCAAAGCGGCACGGTGCTTAAAGTGAAGGGCAAAGGTGCTCCTCGCCTAGGCAAGAATGCAAGCGGTAACGGGGATTTATTGCTCACTATAGTAGTGGAAGTTCCTCGGACCTTAAATGAAAAACAAATTGAAGCCTTGGAAGCTTTCCAGGCAGCAACGAACGATAAAGTGAGGGCTTGGTAATGGAGGACAAAAACAGACCGCTGTACATGATTAGCGTGGCAGCCGAACTTGCGGGAGTCCATCCCCAAACCTTGCGTATTTACGAGCAGAAGGGTTTGGTGTCTCCGCAGCGTACCAGCGGCAACACCCGTATGTATTCGCAGGCGGACATCGAGCGCCTTCAGCTTATTAACGCTCTGACGGATGAAGGAATAAACCTCGCTGGCGTTATTCGTATCCTTGATTTGAAGGGTCGTTTAGATGAGCGCGACGAAGAGTTGGACGCACTACACAAACGGGTACGTCGTTTGGCGGATAGAGTGCATGAATTAGAAACACGTGAAAGTGTTAACTCATTAGTAAACGAAAGCAACGCTATTGTGTTGCGTCGTCTTTTATAAAATTTCGGCCCCCAGTGGGCTTTTAGGGGAATTACGGAAGTAATTACTTGAACTTTTGCACAACGCGAAAGTGAAGGGAGTATAGATGAGACTAGATAAGTTAGCGCTAACGGCGCAAGAAGCTTTCCAGTCGGCAATGAGCATCGCGAGTGAGCGAGAAGCGAGTGCTGTTGAGCCTATTCATTTGCTTGACGCTATCTTGTCTGCTGGCGAGCATAATATGAATGCCATTATTACGCGCATTGGTGCCGAACCTGCGGTACTTCAGGCGCGCGTAAAGGAGGAAGAAGACCGCATGCCTAAGGTAAGCGGTAATGGTTTTATGGGAATGGGTATTACTGCCCCTTCGCCTCAGTTTGTTTCGCTTATTGATAAAGCAGTAAAAATTGCAGAAAAGCTGGGCGATTCTTACGCAACAACGGAACATCTGCTTATTGCACTGGCGGAAGATAACGGCACGGCTGGTCGAATTCTTAATGATCAGGGTATTACCCGCAAAAACATTGAAGAGGCCTACGAGGAACTTCGTGGCGATACGCGCGTAACCGATGCTACCAGTAAGCCTGAATTTGAAGTGCTGGAACAGTATGGCAACAACCTTACCCAGGCGGCACGCGAAGGAAAGCTTGACCCGGTTATTGGTCGTTCCGAAGAAATTCGTCGTACCATTCAGGTTTTGTCCCGTCGTACCAAGAACAACCCGGTTCTTATTGGTGAACCAGGTACGGGCAAAACGGCTATTGTTGAAGGGTTGGCACAGCGTATCGTTGCGGGCGATGTTCCTTCGAGTTTGAAAGATCGTGAGCTTATTGCGCTCGACTTACCGGCAATGCTGGCAGGCGCTAAGTATCGTGGTGAATTCGAAGATCGCTTGAAGGCAGTGCTGCGTGAAGTTAAGCAGTCCGATGGGCAAATTATTTTGTTCATTGACGAGTTGCACACCATTGTAGGTGCGGGTTCTACGGGCGATAGCTCTATGGATGCGGGCAACATGCTTAAGCCTGCCTTGGCTCGTGGTGAATTGCATGCTATCGGTGCTACCACCTTGGATGAATACCGCAAATACATTGAAAAGGATGCGGCGCTTGAACGTCGTTTCCAGCCGGTATTGGTAAGCGAACCAAGCGTGGAAGATACCATTGCCATTCTTCGTGGCTTGAAGGAAAAGTACGAAATTCATCATGGTGTTCGTATTAAGGATTCGGCATTGGTTGCAGCGGCAGAACTTTCTAACCGCTACATTTCGGACCGATTCTTGCCCGACAAGGCTATTGACCTTATGGATGAAGCGGCAAGCCGTTTGCGTATCGAAATCGACAGCATGCCTGAAGAGGTAGATATTGCTGAGCGCAAGCTTACTCAGATGCAAATTGAAGAGCAAGCGCTTATGAAGGAAACTGACGAGCCAAGCCGCGAACGTTTGGAAGCCTTGCGTAAGGAAATTTCTGCGGCGCAAGAAGCGCTTGATAAGCAGAAGGCCATGTGGAAGAACGAAAAGGATGTCATTGTTGGTGTTCAGAACCTGAAGGCCGACATTGAAGCGGCACAGTTGGACGAAGAGCGCGCAACTCGTGAAGGCGATTTAGCGCGTGCATCCGAGCTACGTTATGGCACCATTCCTTCACTGCAGGCTCAACTGGCTGATGCTGAAGCGATGTTGGAAAACCGTCAGCAAGATGGCACAATTCTGAAGGAAGAAGTTGGCGAAGAAGAAATTGCCGAAGTAGTTTCTGCTTGGACTGGCATTCCGGTTACTAAGATGATGCAGGGCGAAATGGCGAAACTGGCCGATTTGGAATCGAAACTTCACGAGCGTGTTATTGGTCAAGATCAGGCTGTTTCTGCGGTTGCGGGCGCTATCCGTCGTAATCGTGCGGGCCTTTCCGACCCGAACCGTCCTATTGGCAGCTTCTTGTTCTTGGGACCAACGGGTGTTGGTAAGACGGAATTGGCGAAGGCGCTGGCAGAATACTTGTTCGACAGTGAAAAAGCCATGGTTCGTATTGATATGTCGGAATATATGGAAAAGCATTCCGTTTCCAGGTTGGTTGGTGCACCTCCGGGATATGTTGGATACGACGAAGGCGGTCAGCTTACCGAAGCAGTTCGTCGTAGGCCGTATTGCGTAGTTCTGCTGGACGAAATCGAAAAAGCCCATCAGGATGTATTCAACATTTTGCTGCAGGTATTAGACGATGGTCGTTTGACGGATGGTCAAGGCCGTGTGGTCAGCTTCAAGAATGCCATCATCATTATGACGTCCAATGTTGGTTCGCAGTCCATTCGTGAATTCGCTAACCAAAACGAAGGCGATTCCATGGGAAGCATGATGGAAGACATGATGAAGGCCGATGTAGCTACGGCGGCAAAGCGCTTGGCTGAAATGCAGATGAAGATCAACGAAGCGCTGAGCACCACATTCCGTCCGGAATTCTTGAATCGTATTGATGAAGTTATTACGTTCAATACGCTTTCAATTGCGGCTATGGAGCCTATTGTTGATTTGCAGTTGAATGGAGTACGTGATCGCTTGGCAGATCGTCGCATTGACTTGGTGGTAACCCCAGCCGCACGTGAACGTTTGGCGATTGACGGATACGATCCTGTGTATGGTGCTCGTCCGTTGCGTCGTTTAATTCAGCGCGAAGTAACGGATAGGGTTGCTACTGAAATTATTGATGGTCATATTGGCGATGGCGCTAAGGTGACGATCGATCTGGATTCTGATGGCAACTACAGCGCAACGGTTGAAAATCGTTCTCGTGTAGAAAGTGGCGATACCGCTTCTGCATTGGAAGGCGGCGAATACGAAGATCCATCGAGCGATGATAGCGATGCCGATGATGTACTGAAGCAGGCAAACGATATCCTGCGCGGAATGGAGTAAACGGACAAGTGTGACAAGTGGACAGGGCACTTGTCACTGCCGGTTCGCTCAGTTCACACGCTTTCGCTATTCAAAAGGCTCACCGTATATACGGTGAGCCTTTTTCGTGCGCTTCATGACGAGCGGCGGCGTTGCTTGGGCAAGCGTCCAAGTTATGCCGTCGCTTTTATGTAGAAGCCCCTCTTTTGCGTGGTTGTATTAGAATAGCCCCCATGAAAAAGATCGAACGAAATATGATAAGGACGGAAAAGAAGGAACGCTTTCTTGTTCCCGTGCTTGGATTTTGCGCGGTGTTGGCCAGCATGGTTACCTTCCTTATTGTGTTGTACGTGATCACCATTGTCATTCGATTTCTGTTCGTATTCGGGTAGGTGCACGACGTATGTGGCAGCGATTTACCTGGTACGATGTGCGCGTTATCGGTCATTATTTAGGCGTACTTATTTCATTTTTTACCATTGCCTTGGCGGTTCCGCTTTTAGTGGCAGTGGTGTGTCAGGAATGGGAGCCAGCGTGTAGGTATCTGCTGGCTATCGGTGTTTCACTTATTGTGGGGTCGGCCTTACGTTTTATGCGTATTCAGCCAGGTCGTCTTACCCACCAACAGGCGCTTGCCGTTACCGGCTTATCATGGATCGTTTTGGCATTTGTAGTAGCGGTCCCTCTTGCGTTATCGGGCCACTACGGTTCTTATCTGGATGCCCTGTTTGAAGCAACATCGGGTTTGACCACTACAGGTGCATCGCTGGTAATCGATCTCGAACATATTTCGTACGCCGACAACATGTGGCGCTTCACCATGCACCTGATTGGTGGCTTAGGCCTTATTGTTATCGCTTTAACGTTGGGTATTTTTGGTAAATCAACTTCAGGCTTGTATTCTTCTGAAGGCCGAAGCGAACACGTGTTACCCAACATTGTTAATACGGTACGCCTTATTAGCCAAATTGCTCTTGGTATGATTGGCGTTGCTACGGTAGTGCTTTTCATTTTCTGTATGTTGGGCGGTTTTGATCCCTTGCGTGGTTTCTTGAATGCGCTTTGGATGGCGGTTTCTGGTTTTACGACTGCGGGATTTTCTCCCACTTCGCAATCGGTTATGTACTATCATTCCTTTGCTTTTGAAGTGGTTTGTATTTTGCTGATGCTTTTGGGTGCAGTTAACTTTGCTCTGTTTGTAAAGATTCGTCAGGGTGAAACCGTATCCTTTTTCAAAGACTACGAAATTCGTACTGGTGTGGTATGGATGCTTATTGCAACCGTAGTCTTAATGCTTTCCCTGTGCGCTTCCGGAGGTTTTTCGGATATTATGGCGCTTTTGCGTCGTGGCGTATTTATGGTTGTTTCAGCATCAACCACAACTGGCTTCCAAACGGTAACCAACAATCAAATGACCACGGTCTTTTCTTCCGGCGCGTTTTTGGTTGTTGCCATTTTGATGGCTGTGGGTGGTTCGAGCGGAAGTACCGCAGGTGGTATGAAGTTTTCCCGTTTGGGCTTAATTGCAAAGTCCATGGTTTCTACCATTAAAGAAACGCTTTCGCCAGGAACTGCGCGAGTTTCGGTTCGTTACTTCCATCTGGGTAAGAAGGTGCTTACGACCGAAGTGGCAAAAGCAGCGCTTACCGTTTCTGCCCTCTTTGTATTTACTTATCTTTTAGGCTCGCTGGTAGGCATTGCGCATGGTTACGATGCGCTTGATGCTATTTTTGAGTCGGTTTCCATGGCTTCAAATGGTGGATTGAGTTCAGGTATTATTGCTCACGGTATGCCACCAGTATTGGAAGCGGTGTATATTCTGGAAATGTGGGCAGGACGTCTTGAATTTATTACCCTTATTGCCCTTATCGTGAAGGTGGTTGTTTCCTTAAGTGCTTTGGCTAAACGAAAGATAAGGGATTAATCATGCGTTTTTCCCTCCCTGTTCAAATAAAAAGCTTCCGCACTAAATTTCGCGCTAAACGTTTTCAGGCAAAGCGCTTGCATTTGGAAAACCTTCAGGCGAAAAGATTGGGTACTGAAAGATTGCAGGAAGAAAGTTTGGGTGCCGAAAGGCTGCAGACAGAAAGCTTGAACGCCCTTCAAACCGTTAGCGCCGCGTCGTTATTTCAGGTGTTTCATCGCAAGAATATAACAAAGGCCCTGCTGGCAACCTTGATAAGCTTGCTGCTGGTGTGCAGCTTAAGTGTGGCACCGCTATCGGCTTGGGCGGATAACGCTCGGGAAGAAGCAACCCAGCAAGGCACCCAAGGAGAAGGAAGCTCCGATGACCAAGCGTCAACGCAGAGTGCTGACGGCCAAAGCGATAGCGAAAATCAGGATAACGGCGATGCCCAAGACAGCGGAAACGACCTAGACAATAAAATTTACGTTAATCAGCTTTCCGATAGCTCGTTTTTATATGAAACTTCCATTGCTGATTTAGCCGAAGCCGATTCGTATTACGAAGGGCAAACCGTTTTGGTTAAAGGCGAGGTAGTGGGCGATCGCGTAAACGATGAATTCCGATCCGATACATGCTGGATTACCCTGCAAGATGATGAAGAAAATCCCAGTATTGTTGCGGTGTTTATGACCAAAGACCAGTCTTCTATTATTGATACCTACGGGCAATATGGCCAAGTGGGCACCCAATTACAGGTGCGAGGAACCTATCACTTGGAATGTGCCGAACACCAAGGTATGTCAGACATTCATGCTGAAGAAGTATCAGCACTACAAGAAGGTTATGAGCAGCAACCTGTTCCTAACATGCGCATTTTGGGGGTTGCGGTAGTTGCTTGCGTGTTGGGCGCAATACTGATGGTTGCCTACTACATTAAGCGTGAAAGGATGCTGTAGCTGTGTCGGAAGAATTCACGCAAAAACAGGTGGGTAGAGTAGTAAAGCTTGATCGCGGGTTTCCCCTGGTTCGTCTGGACTCGGGCGAAGAGGTTCGTTGCGAACATGCCATTGCTATGGTGAAGGGAAGCGATCAGCGCGCAGTTATTGGCGATTTTGTGACGGTGCTTTTGCCTGAAGGTCACGATAAAGGCATCATTGAAGAAACGCTTCCTCGTACGTCTCGCTTTGTGCGCAAAGATCCCACTGAGCGCGCTCTTCCTCAAACGTTGGCTGCAAACTTTGACTTGGTGTTGGTGGCCCAGCCTCTTGAAGAAGTAAACGTGCGTCGCCTTGAGCGCGAACTGGTTTTGGCCCACGAAACCGGAGTGGAAGTTGCGGTAGTGCTTACCAAGGCTGATTTGGTGGCGAGCCCCGAAGAAGTGGAAGCTATGCGGGCGCGTATTGATGGCTTTATTGGTAACGATAAGGTACTGGTGGTTTCTGAAAAGGACCCCGAAAGCATCGCAGCGCTGGCAGACATGATTGCGGATGGCGATAAAATGGCGGTACTGTTGGGGCGTTCTGGAGTGGGAAAATCAAGCTTGGTTAACATGCTGGTGGGAGAGGATATTCAATCCACCACGCCAGTGCGTCAGGATGGGAAAGGCCGTCATACAACGGTTTCACGTGAAATCATCGAACTTCCTCAAGGGGGAAGTGTGATCGATATGCCCGGTGTGCGTGGCTTAGGTTTATGGGATGCCGATGAAGGTATAGGCGCTACGTTCGCCGATATTGAAGAATTGGCTCAGTCGTGTCGTTTTCGCGATTGTACTCATACCAACGAACCGGGTTGCGCGGTAAAACAGGCAGTAAAAGACGGCACACTTTCGCCCGATCGCCTTGAATCGTATGTGCGTTTGCGTGAAGAAAGCGAACAGGTAAAAGTTCGTCGCGAAGAAGCACAACGTATCAAAACAAGACGAGGGCATCCTCGCCGGCGCAAATAGCTTAGTGGTTACTGATAAGCTGTCCGTTTCTCATGAGATTTTAAAAGCTTATCTTTTCAGACAACTTTATTGCCTTCCTACTGAACCGCGAAAGAGCATTCGGAGCGCCACTCTGAAAGAATGCTTTCAAAAGCACAGCCCCAGGTATTTGAGTAAAGAGCCTGGGATATTCTAATCTTTTGTCAAATTATTTCGCTGTGCTCTTTACACTCTTGAAGAGTGAAAATGCGCGTAGCTGCTCTTGAGGGGTTTAGTAAGAAGGCAATACAGCCGGGCAGAAGCTTGCCGTTGTTTGAGTTTTTTAACAGGAGTGCTCATCCGGAATTTCAGCAGAATTGCAGGCATGGGGTACAATGAGGCTTGAAAACAGATAAACATGAACCACTACGGTAGCCCATCGGTGGGTTGCTCTGCATTTTGAATAAGCTTAAGGGGACACCATGAATCCAGCAGTTATCATTCCTGCTTTTTATACCTCACCCATGAAAAGGCGTGGAACACCTTCGAGTCTGTATGATCATCCAACTCCCTTAAATTCAAAGGGCACCCTTGAGCGTTGCTTGGCTTCGCTTCAGAAGGTAAAAGGGCTTGGTCAGGTAATCATTCTGGTTGCAGTTGAAGGTGGTGTGGAAAAGGAAGCGGCGGCAAAAGTAAAGGCTATCACCGATAAGTTTCCACAGATGCACACCCTTATTATTGCCCAGGAAGAAGAAAGCATTATTCAGCAGCGTTTTGAGCAGCTGGGGTATGGCGACCAAAGGGATTGTATTGGTCTGACGGGTTATTCGGCTATCAGGAATCTGGGGTTAGTGGTTGCTCAGGTTCTTGGTTTTGATGCCGTAGTTTTTCTTGATGACGATGAAGTTATTGACGACGAAGAGTTCCTTGAAAAGGCTATGTATGGCCTTGGAAAACTTACTAAAAAAGGAATTCCTATTCTGGCAAAGTCGGGCTTCTACTTCAACGATGAAGGCACGTATTATTCCAAGAGTCAAAACCGCTGGTACAACCATTTTTGGCAACAGGGTCGTGCCTTTAATAACTGGATAACAAAGGCTATGGCGGGTCCGCGTCTTTCGCGTTCGAACCATGTGTGTGGTGGTTGCTTGGCGCTTCATCGCGAAACGTATCGTCGTTTAAGTTTTGATCCTTGGATTATGCGTGGCGAAGACATGGATTATCTGCTGAGTTTGCGCATGTATGGATCGGACATTTGGTTTGACAATCAATGGTCGCTCACGCATTTGCCGCCGAAAGATCGCAACGAGGGACATCGCTTCTATCGCGATATTTTCCGCTGGATTTATGAATATTACAAAATCGAATTCAGCCGTGCTCAAATTGACTTGCTGCAAATTAAGCCTTCCTCGCTTATGCCGTATCCAGGACCATTCCTGGAGCCAGGCATTACGAAACGCATTAAGCGTACGGCGTTCTTGCGTTCTCTGGTGCGTCCTGATAAAAAAGCGTACCGAGAAGGTGCGCGTGCAGCAACCCGAGAAGCCACTGACTACGCACAAGTTAATTGTATGAAATATTTTGAGTTCCAATACACTTGGGGCGATATCATGGTGCGCATGGAAAGTGATGCGGGTCTTCGTCAGGCTTTGGTTCATGCGGCAATGGCGCGCCAGGCGGGCGAAGATATTGTGGTCGCTGCAGCAGCTTCAACTGAGGTAAATCAGGCGGAAGAATTTGAGGCAGAGGTTGCAAAAACAAATTTCGATCCTGGTATGACAAGCGAAATTCATCTGAATTTAAGTGACGAAGAATAGCGTGGCACACAGTACATGGAAACATTTATCATAGCCGCAATCATAGGTTTGATTATTGGCATCTTTTCGGGGCTGTTGGGTATTGGCGGCGGTACTCTTATGGTTCCTATCTTCCGTTTAGGATTTGGCATGAGTGCTATTTCTTCAACGGCAACGTCTCTTTTTACTATTATTCCCACTTCTTTGGCGGGTCTTATCACGCATCTTAAAAACAAAACATGTATTCCTAAAATTGGTATTTTATGTGGGCTAGGTGGTGCATGTACCAGTCCGGTGGGAGTGTATCTTGCTTCCATTTCTCCTTCATGGGCTATTATGCTTGCCGCTGCTGCAATCATTGGGTATTCGTCTTACTCTATGTTTCGCAAAGCAATTCGTATGCCAAAGATTGCACCTCAAGGGGAATCGGCAGTTACTGGTAAGGACTTGGAAAAGGAAGCTGAAAAAGCAGCGCAGGCAGAAGAAGCCAAAGAGCAAGCAGCTGCTGCGTCAGGTGCTTCTGTGATGGCGAAAGAATCCGCTTCTGCAACAGAAGCTTCGGCAAAACTAAAAGCAGACCCTTTTAAGCTTACGGCTAAAAAAGTGCTGCTGTGTGTAGCTATTGGCCTTATTGCGGGATTGGCTTCGGGCTATGTAGGTGTAGGCGGCGGCTTTATTATGGTGCCGCTTTTTATATCGGTTCTGGGCATTATGATGCGTCAAGCTTCAGGAACTTCTCTTATTGCGGTTACCATACTTGCTATTCCAGGTGTAATAGAGCAGGGTCTCCTAGGACATATTGATTATGTTGCGGGCATTGCTATGGCGGTAGGAAGCATTCCTGGTGCTGTGATTGGGGCAAGTTTAATTAGAAAAGTACCAGAACGTAAACTACGCTTTGTTTTTGGTGCATTTCTCTTGCTTTCTGCAGTGGTTTTGCTGTTCAATGAACTGTTACCACTGTTTATGTAAAGAAGGAAACCACTATGTTTCGTCATAATTTATATATCTTTTTAGAGATTCTGTTTTTATGTCTCGCGCTAATTTGCGGTTGCGTTTTGGGCTGGGCAATGTTTAGTGGCGCGAACAACTACACCGTTTTGGTGGTGTCGGGTGCGCTGTTTACTATTTTTTTGCTTATTACCATTGCGCTTATGCTGGATCCCGACCGTATTCGTGCAAGTCAGTCCGATTCTGTGTTACACCTTGCAAGTGATACGCTAGCGGCTATGCAGGGCGGCTTTAATGAAGAAAGTGCCCAGCGCGTGTGCGAAGTTTTACTGCCTGCAATTTCGGCTTCGGCGGTTGCCATTACCGACAGGGAAGTAGTGCTTGGGTATCACGGTGCAGGGGCTGAAGAACTTGGTCGCGCAGGAGGAAATATTCATACCGAAGGCACCAAGCGCACCATTCAGGATGGGAAAACACGCGTTTTTAAAACGCAGGCTGAAGCAGGTTTTCCTGTTCATATTCGCAATATTCAGGCGGGTATTATTGTTCCTCTTAAGGTGGGTAAAACCATTCAGGGAACTTTAAAGTTTTACTACCCTAAACCTTCCCGTATTACCGAAACACAGATTTCTATCGCAGAAGGTTTTGGTCAGCTTTTGTCTACGCAGATTGCCGCGATGGAGTTGGAAGAACAAAAGAAGCTTGCCACCAGCATGGAACTGAAGGCCTTACAAAGCCAAATCAACCCTCATTTTCTGTTTAATATCATTAACACCATGGCATCTTTGGTACGTACCGATCCCGATAAGGCGCGCATTATGTTGCGTGAATTCGCGGTATTTTATCGTCAGACGCTGGAAAACAGCTCCGACCTTATTCCTCTGTCCCGCGAAATTGAACAGACTGTGCGCTATCTGTCGTTAGAGCAGGCGCGTTTTGGGGAAGACCGCTTAGCGGTAGAGGTTGATGTGGATGAAGATATCCGCGCAATGTCGGTTCCTGCTTTTATGGTGCAGCCTTTGGTGGAAAATTCGGTAAAGCATGCTATGCCTGCTGAAGGCAAACTTACCATTCGCATCACGGGCGAAATGGATGGTGATGATGTGTACCTTCATGTATCCGATGATGGTATTGGCATGAGTGAAGAAGCGGTTCGCACCATCATGAATCCTAAATCGCAAACCGGATTGGGTATTGCCGTGAAAAACGTCAACGACCGTTTGCGTGGATACTATGGCGAAGAAGCATACATGAAAATTGAAAGTGAATTAGGGGTAGGCACCAGCGTTACGCTGTATCTCTACGATTGCGCACATGTATAAGTTTCTGCATATCGGGTCATTCTAAAAGCTGCTCTTGAAGAGTTTTAAAGCGACTTTTCTTAAATGATAGCGAGTAACAATCATATTAGACTTTAACAAAAATGGTCGTAGGTATAAGAAGTAGTCTATAATAACGTCTGATTCCTAATTATGAGACGAGGAGGCTATGTTGCTGAAGGCGATCATTGTTGACGACGAAGCACCTGCGCGTTCCGAACTGCGTTTTTTGCTGGGCGAACTTAATCAAACTGAAGTAGTAGCAGAAGCTGCCAGTGTCCGTGAGGCAATTGAAAAACTAAAGGAATATCCTTGTGATGTGATGTTTCTCGATATCAACATGCCTGAAGCTACGGGTATTCAGTTGGCAGAAGCACTCCAGCATTTGAAGTATCCTCCTGCAGTGGTATTTGTTACCGCGTATAGTGAATTTGCGCTTGATGCTTTCAAGGTTAACGCTATTGATTATTTGGTAAAACCAGTTGAAACTGAACGTTTGGCTCAGGCTTTGGCCCGTGTTCGCGAACATGTAGTTTTGCATGCAAAGGCACAAAAGGCCGAACGTATTCCTGTTGAAAAGGGCGGCAAGAAAATTCTCATCAATATTGATGACATCCGCTATGTTATGGCTCGTGATGACTATGCCTACCTGCAAACAGGGACTGACCGTTTCTTCTCCACGGTAAGCTTGGCTCATCTTGAGAAAACGCTTGATGGCCATGGGTTCTTCCGCGTTCATCGCGGTTATTTGGTTAACCTTGCGCTGGTCAAAGAAGTTGAACCTCAGTCGGGCGGAACGCTTTTGCTTACGCTGGATGGGGTAGAAGAAAAAATTCCTGTTTCCCGCCGTCGCGTTTCTTCGTTAAAGAAAGCGCTTGGGTTGTAGAAAACAAAATCCCTTAGTTGGTGTAATAAACGGTGGCGATTCTTTCGCTGCCGTTTTTCGTTTTAGTAAGGAAAAGTAATGAAGAAGAGCGAGCCAGTAAAAGAAGAACAAGCGGCAGAAGAGAGTGGGTTAGCAGAACGCAAGTTGGCAGAAAGCGCGTCAGTAGAATGCAAGCTAACAGAGAGCACGCTAGCTGAAACCGATGAACAGATAAAAGCGAGTGGGCAGACAAAGGCAAATGAACCGGTAAAAGGTGTAAAGTCTGTTTCAGGAAATAACCTAGTTTCGGAAGATAACTGCGGTTTCCCGGTTCGCGATGTAGTTCTGTTTGATCTGGATGGAACGGTGCTAGATACTCACGATGCTATTTTGGATAGCATGCGTTATGCCACACAAACGGTGCTTCATAAAACCATTCCTGATGAAGTACTGGTGGCGGAAGTCGGGCAGCCCTTGGTCACGCAAATGCGCACGTTGGCTCCCGATGAGGAAACTGCACAGGAATTGTTGGTAACCTATCGTGCACGTAACGAAAAAGATCTCAATCAAAAGACCGAACCTTTTGTGGGCATTGAAGAGCTGGTGAAAACGCTTAATGAAGAAGGTTATACCGTTGCGGTGGTTACTTCAAAACGCGAATCGCTTGCTACTACCAGCCTTAAAGCCCTTGGAATGTATCAGCTATTCGCACGGGTAAATGGTATGGAAAGCAGCACAGGGCATAAACCCGATCCGGATCCGCTTATTCAGGCGGCAAAAGACTTGGGAGTAGCGCTTGAACGTTGTATCTATATTGGCGATAGCCCCTTCGATATTCAAGCAGCTCATGCAGCAGCGCTTCCTTGTATTGGGGTAACGTGGGGCGGCTTTTTTGGCAAGGATGTTTTGGCGGCGGAAAGCCCAACACTTTTGGTGGATACCATGGATGAGTTGTATACCGCAATTAAGAGCTTAACGATCTGAAGGCTTCACGGTAAGGAAGCGACGCAAAAGGGCATTAGCTACCACAAAGTGTGCTTTCAGTGCCAAATTATGCTCAGTGATACAATGACGAAAACATTTAAACGAACACAACAGTAAGGAAGCAACTATGACTACTGATACAACGCCCGTTGTTGGCATAATTATGGGTTCCGAATCTGATATGCCAACCATGGAAGCATGCACGAAGCAACTTGATGAACTGGGAATTCCCTACGAAGTAAAAATCGCCAGCGCTCATCGTAAGCCCGCGGTGGTTCATGAGTGGGCATCAAGTGCGGTAGAGCGTGGCATTCGTGTAATTATTGCGGCTGCTGGTAAGGCGGCTCACTTAGGCGGCGTAGTTGCGGCCTATACGCCCCTTCCTGTAATTGCGGTTCCCATGAAGACAAGCGATTTGGGTGGACTTGATTCTCTGCTTTCTATGGTGCAAATGCCCAGCGGTGTGCCGGTAGCAACGGTTGCCATTAATGGTGCAAAGAATGCCGCAATTCTGGCAGTTCAAATTTTAGGTACGGGCGACGAAGAAGCTCGTGCAAAAATTGAAAAACTGAAAGCAGATATGGCTCAGGCATAAAATTAGGGCTTCAATCCGAACATGGCACATTCAAACAGCCAAGGCTTCAACTTCGGATATAGCTCGCAGACATAGAGCAAAGAAACTACAGTTCAACTATAAAGGCATACGGGTATGGCAAAAGAATTTTTAACGGGTAACCAGGCATTCGCTCACGCAGCGCTTGAAGCGGGCGTGCGGGTGTGCGCAGGATATCCCGGAACCCCTTCTTCGGAAGTTATTGAAACCATTGCGGCTGAGCATGCGAAGGGCAAAGCCGAAGGGGTTCACGTGGAATGGTCAACCAATGAAAAGGCGGCGCTAGAACTTTTGGCGGGTGCTGCCTATGCAGGTGCCCGTACGCTTTTTACCTGTAAGCAAGTTGGCTTAAACGTGGCAAGCGATGCTTTGATGTCTCTTAACTATGTGGGTGTTAAGGGCGGTATGGTGCTTTACGTGGCCGACGATCCCGGTCCTATTTCTTCTCAAACCGAACAGGACACGCGCCGATTCGCCGCTTTTGCAAAGGTACCTGTTTTTGATCCGGCAACGCCCGAGCAAGGTTGCGAAATGATGGAAGCGGCCTACGAACTTTCCGAGCGCTACGGCACGCCAGTTATCATGCGACCTACGACACGTATCTGTCACGCTTCAACGTTTGTAGAAGTGGCAGAGCGTACCACGGCAAAACAACCCGAAGGATTCAAGAAGGACCCTCGCTGGGTAATTTTCCCCAAGCGCGCTTTCGAAGCGCATGGCGAAATAAACGAACGTCTTGTTCGCATTGCGGACGACTATGCCAACGATTCGTTTGCGCGCTTTAATCCTGTGATGGAGGCTGGCGATAATCCGCGTTTTGGCATTGTTGCGGGTGGTATTTCCTATGCTTACACGCGAGAAGCTTTGCGCGTGCTGGAAAACCAAGCTAAACAAGGCGAACTTGTGGACCACAATGGCTCAAAAATAACCAGCATTCCTGCGTATCGTATTGTTCAGGTAGGTACGCCCTATCCGTTCCCCGCGAAGCTCATGACCACCTTTGTCGAAGGGCTTGATGAGGTAATCGTTTTTGAAGAGCTCGATCATGTTCTTGAAGATGAAATGCTCAAACTGGCGGGGCGTGTACATGCTTCTTATGAAGTGAAAGGTAAGCTTACGGGACACACCACTATGCGCGGCGAAAACACGATCGATGACATTGCTGCGCAGCTGAGGGCGTATTTCGGACTAAAGCTCTGCTCGGAGGAAGTTCGGGAACAAAATTCAAATATCCAGCCTCCTGCGCGTCCGCCACTGCTTTGCCCTGGGTGCCCTCATCGTGGATCGTTTTACGCAACCAAAGCGGCATTTCGTCGTTCGAGCGAGGGTATTTTCTGTGGCGACATTGGTTGTTACACCTTAGGAAATGCTAAGCCGCTTGATGCGGTTGATACCTGTCTTTGCATGGGCGCGGATATTACTATTGCGCAAGGTTTCAGCATTGTGGAACCGGATAAGAAAGCACTTGCGTTTATTGGCGATTCCACCTTTTTCGCAAGCGGCATGACGGGTGTGGCTAATGCGGTGTATAACCAGCATGATATTACCATCGTGGTGCTAGACAACGCCACCACGGCGATGACAGGATCGCAGCCCCATCCTGGCACGGGCGTTACCCTTATGGGTCCTAAAAGCGAACCTATTTCAATTGAAGGTGTTTTGCGCGCTTTAGGTGTAAAAGTAATCACGCGTGCGAATCCCCTTCATTTAGACGATGCCATCAAGGCCGCAAAAGAGGCCATTGAATATGATGGTCCGTCTGCCATTATTTACGAATCACCTTGTATCAAGCTTATCAAGCCGGCTTGCCCTGTAGAAGTTAATTTGGATGCTTGCACCAGTTGCGGGCGTTGTGTTTTGAAATTAGGATGCCCTGCTTTGTCTTGGGATGCAGAAAATCGCTATCCCGTGGTGGATGCTTCGCTCTGTAACGGATGCGGACTGTGTACCTATGTATGCAATGATGATGCGCTTGTGTGCCGTGAATTAAACGAGGGCGCGCTAGACACGAATCCTGAAGGGGCGCAAAGTTCGAATCCTAAAGACAAGTTCAATTCGGATCCCGACGGCGTACTTGGTTCAAACTCCGGAAATACCGCTTCTGCAAAGGAGGCTTGCCATGATTAATATCTCTCTTGCAGGAATTGGCGGTCAGGGAAGTGTGCTGGCTGCAAAGATTTTGGCTGAAACCGCTCGCTCAAAAGGCTGGCAGGTTCGAACCGCTGAAACAACCGGTATGGCTCAGCGTGGCGGCAATGTTATGAGTCATGTTCGCATGGGGGATTGCGGGGAAGAGGTATTTTCGCCGCTGCCTGCGCAAGGCTCGGATGATCTTATTATTGCACTTGAACCAGGAGAGGGGCTGCGTGCTCTTCCCTTGCTGAAGCCACATGGTTTGCTAGTCACTGCTGCTTCGGGAGTAGCGCCGGTGGTTTCAAGCTTTAAAGCTGATCCTTATCATCCTGCCGACATGATTGCGCAATTACAAAAAAGCGATGCGCAGGTAGTCGTGGTGGATGACGAAGCATTATGCGCGGAATTGGGCTCGCGCAAAGCGCTGAATATCATCATGCTTGCACGTGCGCTTTCGGCAGTAAACAACCCAAGCTATCAAAACGCGTTGTGTGAGAAAATTACCTTAGAAGATATGCGTACTATTATTCCGCAGTGCGTTAAAGAACGTTTCGTGCCGCTTAATCTGCGTGCTATTGATTTAGCAGAGCAAAGTGCATAATACTTTACTAAACTAAAGAAAAGAAAGGCTCGTACATGGAACTCACCAAAGAACAGTTTGACCTCATTAAAGAAGAGTTCAAAACCTTAAAGGATAGGTCGCCTTTCTATGCAAAAAAGTTTGAAGGCATTGATTTATCGGATGAGAAGCTCCCTTTTTCGGAAAAGGCCGATTTGCGTGATGTGTATCCCCTTGGTTTAGCCGCCGTGCCCGAAGAAAAAATTGTTCGCGTGCATTCGTCATCAGGTACCACGGGCATTCCGGTGGTTATTCCCTATACCCAAAAGGATGTAACCGATTGGGCTATTCAGTTTGCTCGCTGTTATGAGGTTGCAGGTATTACGAATAAGGATCGCATCCACATTACACCAGGTTATGGTTTATGGACGGCGGGTATTGGTTTTCAGCTTGGTGCAGAGCGCCTTGGTGCAATGGCTATTCCGCTGGGTCCTGGTAACACCGAAAAGCAATTGCGCATGATGGAAGATTTACAATCGACTGTTCTGTGCGCCACCAGTTCGTATGCATTGTTGCTAGCCGAGGAAATTGGACGCCGAGGTATTCGCGATAAGCTTTCCTTGCGTAAGGGTGTTATCGGCTCTGAGCGCTGGGGCAAAAAAATGCGTCATCGCATTGAAAACGAACTGGGCATTGAAATTTTTGACATTTACGGGCTTACGGAAGTATATGGCCCCGGTATTGGTATCTCTTGCCATGAGCACAATGGCATGCACCTGTGGAGCGACTATGTATATGCAGAAATTGTTGATCCCAAAACAGGTGAACAACTGCCCGATGGCGAAATAGGCGAATTGGTTCTTACCACGCTTCGTAAAGAAGGCGCTCCGCTGGTTCGCTATCGTACTCATGACCTTACCCGTATTATTCCGGGCGATTGTGCGTGTGGCATGAAGCATCCTCGTATTGATACCTTGGTGGGACGCACGGACGACATGTTCAAGGTCAAGGGCGTAAATATGTTCCCTGCTCAGGTGGAAGAGGTTATTGCGGCAACTTCTGGTACCTCATCGGAATACCAGGTAATGATCGAACATATTATGGGGCGCGATGTGCTTACGGTTCTGTTCGAAACAGAGCTTACGGGCGATGCGCTCAAGCATTGCGAATCGGAATTGGAGCTTATCTTTAAGGCGAAGATCGGCTGCACTCCTGATGCGAAAGGTGTACCGTTGGGAGAACTTCCTCGTTCAGAGAAGAAAACACAGCGCATTTTCGACAGTCGTTACTAAGTAGTGGCTAGCTGCAGCAGATTTTAAATCCGCATAAGATTGATCCTGTGCCCGTTTCACTCAGCTGATGCGGGCACTTTTGCTTCTGTAATGTTCCTTAAAACTTAGTCCATTAACTATCAAATAACTCTTTAGGTTCCTACAAGCAGTGGCCTTGCTACTCTCTTACAGGAAAACACACTCTCCATATGAGACAAATGTGCGTTGTTTGTGCACTTCAATTAGAAAATAGTTGAGTTAGATTGTTCTTTCTTTTCTCTTTCGTGTGAGTTTTTCTTTCTACGATTAATTCCAATGGAAGATTGATGTCATTAAATTAGTAGTATAATAAAGTAGTCGAAAAAGGAAGATCTAATGGATATTCAAATCCATGGTAGGGTGTTTAGGCGGCATCCTAACTTAAGTGAAGAAGATATTCGGTTTGCGTGGGAACATTCGTACTTTGAGGCTCTACGTCCCGATAGTCCCAATTTTCCTGAATATGTATGGGTTGGTTTTGATGCTTCAGGCAGGGAAATAGAAATGGTGGGAGTTTTAACAACGACAGGGTATTTAATCTACCATGCAAACACCCCGGTGTCGAATCGGATTAAACGAGAAATGAGACAACAACGAAAGGGCTGGAGATGAGTGAATACACCCTTAGTAATGGATATGTTTTATCGGATGAAGAAATTGAAAAACGGGCTAAAGAATGGGAAGAGGGCAACTGGTCAGGTCATTTAGTTGAAATGCGTGCGGGTAGGCCTCGTCTATCAGAAGAGCCCAATGCGAACCTGTCTTTTAAATGCCCTGAATCTGCTGCGAAGATGATTGAGCGTGCTGCGGAAGTATCTGGAGTAAAAAAGTCGGTATTTATGCGTGAAGCAGCTTTGGAGAAAGCGGTAAAAGTATTAGCTGCGGCAGAGTAGCTCTAACACAAAAAAGGACTTTACATGAATAAGGTTAGTCATACTATTCAAAACATACGCGCGGGTGGGGCAGTTTCTTTCTTTCTGTGTTTGGTTGCGTTTTGCTTAGTGGGGTGTGCTGCTCCTGCTACCCCTGAGGGACAAGAGCAAACCCAGCAGCTGGAGGTGAACGACAAAGGAGTGCAGGATTCCGATGGCCAAAATAATGGTTCGCAAGAATCCGCCGTCCCTGATCCTGATGAGTTGTATGCGCAGTTAGACATTACCGAAGATTATCGCGATAGCTTTGTTCACGGTGAAAAGGGCCCCGAATATCAAAAGTATATTGTGTTGCATGACACCGAAGGCGATGGCGACGCTGCTGGTGTTGTTGACTATTGGGACAACAATGGCGCGGGCGTAGCGGCGCATTTTGTTATCAACAAAGATGGCAGCATCGTACAGTGTGTTCCCCTTGATGCCATCACCCATCATGCCGGCTTTGGCGACACGGGCCACAACGAGAAGTATGGCGTAGAAGATGAATCGCGTGACGATAAAGAAGGCACTACGTCAATTGGTTCAGATTTTGCCGACTACGGCATGAATTCGTATTCGGTCGGTATAGAAATGGTACATGTGGGTGGTTCGGGTGATTACCCCAAAGCGCAGCTCGAAGCGCTTGATGGGTTAATTGCCTATATTGATGCGTACTATGGCTTTGAAAGCACCATTATTGATCACAAAGCCTGGCGTACAGGTAATTCTGACACTTCACCTGAATTTGTAGACTACCTAGAAAACTATCAGGATCACCGCACCCACGATTAAACGATTCTTTGGATCGTGAGAACCTTAGTTCGGCAAGCCACTAATCTCATCAACTCCACAAGTAAGGGCATGAAACCAAGCGAGTTTCATGCCCTTTGAATAGCAGGTGGTATAACAGCGTCAGCAAAAATTAGTAGCAACCTCTTTGATCTTCGCGAATAATCATGTTAAGGCGAATATTAAAGCCAAGTTCCTTGGTAACTAAATCGAAGGCTGCTTCAATGGCTTTATCCATGTCGTAGTATTTGTAGCCACCCAAGCGACCAGCGAACACCACGTTGCCTTCCTGCTTAGCTAGTTCGGCATATTTTTCATACAGAGCAGTATTGCGTGCATCGTTGATGGGGTAGTAAGGTTCGTCGCCTGGCTTCCAATCCGCAGGGTATTCACGCGTAATGATGGAAACAGGAATGTCATTACCGTAAGCATCCTTGCCAAACTCGAAGTGCTTGTGTTCGATAATGCGCGTCCAAGGTACTTCGTGGGACGTGTAATTGACGACTGCATTGCCTTGCCAGTTTTCGCATTCGACCAGTTCCGATTCAAAGCGAAGGGAACGATACTCCAAATTACCCAGCTTGAAGTCGAAGTATTCGTCGATGGGGCCACAATAAATAATGCGATCGGCAATGTCTTTGTATTCAGCAATAAAGTCGCGATATTCCGTGTTCAACAGAATTTCAGTGCCGTGGAACATGCGATGAACCATGGCGGTATAGCCACCAATGGGAATGCCCTGCCAACGATCATTAAAGTAGTTGTTGTCGTAAACGAAACGAACAGGCAGGCGCTTAATGATGGAAGCGGGCAGCTCTTTGCAGTCGCGACCCCATTGTTTTTCGGTATATTCCTTAACCAGTTTTTCGAAAATATCACGGCCCACCAAAGAAAGGGCTTGCTCTTCTAAGTTCTTTGGTTCGGTAATGCCTTCTGCTGCAATTTGCTCTTCGATTTTTGCGCGGGCTTCTTCGGGAGTGCAAATGCCCCACATCTTAGAGAAGGTGTTCATATTGAAGGGCATGTTGTACAGCTCGTCATGGTAGCGTGCAACAGGGGAATTGATGTAATTGTTGAATTCAGCAAACTGGTTCACATAGTCCCACACCGGCTTAATAGAGGTATGGAAAATATGCGCACCATATTTATGAACATTGATGTCATGTTCGCATGAGGTGTAGATGTTGCCGGCAATGTGATTGCGTCGGTCGATAACAAGACAACTTTTGCCTCGATGCGTTGCCTCATGGGCGAATACGGCTGCAGTAATACCTGCGCCAACGATTAAATAATCGTAATGATCTTGCTGCATGCTTGTACCTTTCTGTGCATAAGTAGTTGATAGAAAGCATCACGTCAGTTCTTGCTGGCAGCTAAGCAAGAAAAAGTTTTACCGAGAAAAGATTTCTCGCTCACTTGACCTTGCTCTGTTTTAATTGCCAACTAATTAGACGGTCTGTTTAAGTTATGCGTTCGTTTTAAGCACAACGGTATTATAGAAGAAAAAAGAGCGAGGCTTGTAACCTCGCTCGTGAATTACTAGGATGCGCGTGAAGCTGTGGTTTTGAATTAGTCTTGTTTTACTACCAAAACATCGCAACGCAGGTTGCGGATCAAATACGTAGAAACGCTGCCAACAAATACATAGGTGATATTGGAAAGGCCGCGTTCGCCGCAAACAACAATGTCAGGATTAAAAGGCTTAATCATAAGGTTGTGAATAGTTTCCTGAATGCGACCAACCTTAACTACCACTTCGATGGAAGGAATGTCGGGGTTGTTGCGAGCATCCTTCAAGATGTCGCCCAAAGAATCTTCCAAGCGATTTTGGATAGTCTGGGCAAGCTCTTGGTAATCGGTTCCGGTTAAAGAATCGGGCACGGAATCGATAACATGGCCTAGCATCAATTCTGCATGATTGAGTGCAGCGATTTGAATAGCGCGCTGTGCAACTTCTTCTTGAGTGCTGCCTCCATCAAGTGCGGCAAATACTCGTTTGTATTGCTTCATGATAATCGCCCCTCTTTCTCCTGATACATTCAGGAAGTACGTTTTCAAGGCTCTCAACTGCCCTGTTTATTAGCTGTCTTTATTCTAGCATCGTTTCATTCATCAGGGGAATAAAGTAGCGCTACTGTTTAGTATTTGTTCGTGTGAACTGAGTGAATCGGTAGGGCTTTTCTTACGTGTGCCAATGAAGTGTGTGTCAGCGGACAGGCATCTTTTACGCAAAAGCTTCGTGCGGTCACTAGACAAGGAAGCTTTGGTGAACTATCCGCTCTAAGAAAACTACGTATTTAAATTAGGTTGGATGAATTGTTAAAAGACGTTACACTAAACAAGATTGTAAAGAAAACTGCATTAGTAGGTACCTTGGAGGGAGCCCATTTATGGCAGACAAAGTTGCAGTTCTGATACCTTGCTATAACGAAGCAATTACTATCGGAAAGGTAATTGACGATTTTAAGCGCGTGCTGCCCGAGGCGGATATTTACGTGTATGACAACAACTCCAAGGATGATACGTCAAAAATTGCCCGTGAACATGGTGCTATTGTTCGCTTTGAGGGACGCCAGGGCAAAGGCAATGTAGTACGCAGTATGTTTCGCGATATCGAAGCGGATTACTACATCATGGTGGATGGCGATGACACCTATCCTGCAGAAGCAGCCCCTGAATTGTTGAAGCCTTTGCAGGAAGATCGGGCAGACATGACCGTAGGCGATCGCCTGTCAAATGGTTCTTATGGAGAAGAAAACGATCGTGCTTTTCATGGGTTTGGTAATAACTTAGTACGCTGGCTTATCAAGACCATTTACGGCTATGCCTTTGAAGATGTAATGACGGGATACCGTGCCTTTAATAGGGTATTTGTGAAAACCATGCCCGTATTATCGGAAGGTTTTCAGATTGAAACCGAAATTTCTATCCACGCGGTTGATAAACGCTGGCGTATTGTGGATGTGCCTATTGAATATCGTGATCGCCCTGAAGGAAGCTATTCAAAGCTTTCTACCTTTGGTGATGGCGCTAAGGTATTGAAAGCTATTACGGCCCTGTTTAAGGATTATCGCCCCTTGGCATTTTTCGGATGGCTTGCTTTGTTGCTTATTATCTTGGCAGCAATTGCGGCCGTACCAGTTCTTATGGAATATGCACAAACAGGCTTGGTTCCCCGTATTCCTACTATGTTGGCATCCATCGCGCTTGCAGGATGCGCAGCGCTGTCATTTGCAACGGGGTTAATTCTGGATACAGTAGCCAATGCAAATCGCCGTCAATGGGAGTTGGATGTATATAAAGCGAACGGTAGCTTCTACAACAAGTAGCAAGCAACTTGTCCACTTAACATGTGCACCGCGAAGGAATCGTTCGGCAAACCGTTCGACGGCGACAAATGAACAGGGTGGCATCAGGCAGTCATTGCACCGCTAGGCATATACCGCAACAAATGCCCTGGGCTCTTGCTGTGTTATTGCGTCATATTGTGTCATCACGAGTACTGAATAATTCTTCGGAAACGAAAAAGTACGTTTTTGGGGTCGTTTTTGGCAAAAAGGTTGCTTATCGGGTTAGGCTGGCTGCTCTTTTTGAAGGGGTGGACTCGATATTTAGCCCGATAAGCCAATAAATTGACGCTACGAAGTTGGATACCAAATAGGTAGTACCTTTATATTTATGAAATGGATAAAACAATGTTGGTTTTCAACCCGATAAGGCAAGTTTTTGCCAAAACGGGGTACGTAAACGTACAATTCCTAGCTGGATAAAGACTGGACTTATATAACTAAATTAGCAACACATTTTGAATAGCGAAAGCGTGTGAACTGAGTGAACTGGTAGAGCTTTTCTTTATACGGGAAAATACCTGCCAATTTATAACGTCATTTATAACGGGACGATCCACTTGCTACAGAACACATGAAAAAGGCTTCGCGCGAGGCGAAGCCTTTTGGGATAGCAACGAATCAGGAAGTGTGACAAGTGCCCTGTCCACTTGTCACGGTTATGCCATGAACTTGTATACCGCTTGGGTGTATGCCACGGGGTCGTCAATAGGCAAACCTTCGGTAATCAAAGCCTGATCATAAAGAACGCGTGCATAGGATTTCACCTTATCGTCGTCTTTTTCTTCGAAGGCTTTCTGCAGGGCCTTAAACACGGGATGCTGAGCATTCAGTTCAAGAACACGGTCGCTCTTTACCTGGTCGCCTTCAGGGCCAGCTGCCAAAATCTTTTCCATTTCAAGCGTAATAGGACCTTCAGCTGTAACGCAGGAAGGGGTGTCAGACAGACGTGAAGAAACTGCTACGCGCTTAACCTTGCCATCCAAAGCGTCCTTCATAGCGTTGAACAGTTCTTCGTTTTCCTTCGTAATTGCTTCAGCGGCGCTCTTTTCGTCTTCGGTCTCCAGGCCTAAATCGCCGCCCGCAACATTCTTGAACTGCTTTTCTTCGTATTCGTTCATGGACATGAGGCAGAATTCGTCCACGTCCTGAGGACATAACAAAACATCAAAGCCCTTGCCCAGTACCGTATTGACAATAGGACGATGAGCCAAACGATAAACCGATTCGCCTGCAGCGTAGAAGATGGACTTCTGGTCTTCAGGCATGGCCTCAACATATTCTTTGAGGGTGATCATCTTCTTCTGCTTTGCGGAATAATACAGAAGCAAATCGGCCAGTGTGTCTTTCTTCATGCCATAGCTTGAATAGATACCATAGCTAATATTGCGACCAAAGTTTTCAAAGAACTTTTCGTACGTTTCTCGATCGTTGTCGCGCATCTTGCCCAGTTCGCTGGTTATTTTCTTTTCCAGTTTGTTGGCGATAGCGCGCAACTGGCTGTTGTGCTGCAAGGTTTCGCGCGAAATATTAAGCGTTAAATCTTGGCTGTCTACCACGCCACGAACAAAGCTGTAGTAATCCGGCAACAGCTCGGCGCACTTTTCCTGAATAAGAACGTTGGAGCTGTATAGCGCCAAGCCCTTTTCGTAATCCTTACTGTAGAAATCATAGGGCGTGCGGCTTGGGATAAAGAGCAGCGCATCGTACGTCAGCGCACCTTCAGCGTGAACCGAAATTGATGTAATAGGATCGAAGAAATCATGGAAGTCAGACTTGTAGAAGTTGTTGTATTCTTCTTCGGTTACTTCAGACTTGCGACGCTTCCAGATTGGAATCATCGAATTGATAGTCTGAATTTCGCGAACCGTTTCGTATTCTGGCTGGTAATCATCACCGGCATCCTCAGGCTTTGGCAGAGGCTTGCGTGTCTCTATTTCCATGCGAATGGGGTAGCGAACATAGTTGCTGTATTGCTTGATAAGCGCTTGCAGTTCGTACTGGTCAAGGAAGGTGTCGTAATCTTCTTCTTCGGTGTTGTCCTTCAAGAACAAAACGATAGTGGTGCCATGCGTTCCGTGAAGGCCGGCTGCCTGTTCATCGGTTGCGGCTTCGATGGTGTAGCCCTCAATGCCGTCGCTTTCCCAAACCCAGGTTTCGTCGCTGTTGTATGCGCGAGAAATAACCATAACGCGTTTGGATACCATGAAAGAGGAATAAAAACCAACGCCGAACTGACCGATAATATCAAGGTCTTCACCCTGGGCTTCGGCGTTGTCGGTCTTGAATTCCAGGCTTCCGGAATGAGCGATGGTGCCCAAGTTGGTTTCGAGTTCATCCTTGGTCATGCCAATGCCCGTATCGGAAATGGTGATAGTACGCGATTCTTTGTCAAAATCAACGTCAATTTCAAGGTCGTCTTTGCTTATGCCAATGGATTGGTCGGTCAAGCTTTTGAAATACAACTTGTCGACCGCATCGGATGCGTTAGAAATAAGTTCACGAAGAAAAATTTCCTTGTTGGTATAGATGGAGTTGATCATTAAGTCGAGAAGCTTTTTGCTCTCGGTTTTAAATTTACGCATGAAGCAATTCCTTCTTTCCGAATACTCTCCTGTACAAAACCGTCGTGCAAAAGCAGTGGCATGACTAATGACTTGCAGGCCCAAGCAGGCGCAAGATACTTAAATGCTGAATACTCAAATATGGCCACATCTTGTTGCACGTTGGTCTGTGTTGCCGTTACAAAATTAGCACTCTCGATATGAGAGTGCTAACACAGATTGTAGTATCCCTTTAATGCTTGTCAAGGCGTTTGCAGCTGCCTTCCATGAGGGATTCATGGCAACTACAAAGAACGGGCTTCATTGCAAGAAAGGCGAAACAAACAAGCCCTATTGGTGGCTACCGATTCTTACTGAGAATATATGCTTGTGCTTTGTCGCTTATTACCGTTTACAAAGAACGCGCTTTCGCAACAGCCGTGCGCAGTGCAGCAATAACGGTACCGCGGAAGCCTCGTTCATCAAGAACCTGAACGCCTTCAATGGTGGATCCCGAAGGAGAAGTAACCTGATCTTTTAATTCGCCAGGATGTTTGCCGCTTTCCAGGACCATCTTTGCGGCACCCAAAACAGCTTGCGCGGAAATTTCGTATGCCTGTGCGCGGGGTAGTCCTTCTGCTACGCCGGAATCCGCCATGGCTTCGATAAACATATATACATAGGCAGGGGAAGAACCGCCTACGGTTGCCGATACGTCCAGAAGCGATTCCTTAAGTTCAAGTGCGCTACCGAAGCTTTCCAGCAGGCGTACCACATAGGCTACTTCTTCTTCGGAAACCAGCTCGTTTGCATGGTACGCGGTTAGTCCTTCGCCCACTAAAGCGGGAGTGTTAGGTGCCGTGCGGATGATTTTGGTGGGCTTGCCAAATTGTTCGGTAAGCCAAGCAATAGTTTTGCCCGGAGCAATGGTTACGATGATCTGCTCTTCACGTACGGCATCTTTGATTTCCGCAATAACATCGGCATACTGATAAGGCTTTACGCTTAAGAAAATAATGTCGCTGTTTTCTACCACCGACAAGTTGTTAGTAGAAGTGGTAATACCAAGCTCCTCAGCGGACGCTTTTGCGTGGGCTTCCGAGGCATTCGATCCACAAATATCCGAAGTGGGCACTAACTCGCTTGAAACAATACCTTTAATGATTGCTTTTGCCATATTGCCGCATCCAATGAACCCCAATTTCATAATGCGTCCTCCCTTTGTGCGATGCTTTTTTGTGGCGAACGTGCGTAGGTTGCCTGCGCGAATAGCCTGGTAGGTCATTGGCGCTGGAAGTTTGATAGGTATCTTGCCATCAGCAAGCAACTATCAAAAGTTTGCAACGCCCAGACAGCACGCACACAACGTTCACGTAACGTTCATCATAGCAAATTAGCCCTAGGTTTCTAGGCTGTTCAAATGCTTACTTTCAAGTTCGCTTTTGCTTCTCTTCTGTCCTTTAACATGCCTGTTTGTTGCCCAATTGATACCTGAGAGGCTAATGCGCTTCGTATAATAAAAGCACCAGATTAAGAAAGAAGGACCAAATGACGTCTCCGTATAGTGGAAAAAACTGGCAGCTTATTGTGGCGGGTATTTTGTTTGTTCTGTTTGCGGCAATTTGCCTGTTCTTTCCGGGCCTTACCCTTGGCTCTATCGCTTTTATGATTGGTGCTGCATTTGTTTTGTCGGGTGCAGTGCATATTGCAAGCTATATACGCGATAAAAAGTGGCTTGATTTGTCGGGGCTTGTTTTGGCTTACGGCATCATAGACGTTTTAATCGGGTTAATGTTCGTGGTTCACCCCATGGTGTTTGCGGTAGTAATCCCTTGGGTGGCAGGTATGTTTACCCTTGTTTTTGCACTGTACGAAATAATGGGCTCTTTTATTTCCCGAAAAGCAGGCTTTCCTTTGTGGGGATGGTTGCTGGTCTCAGGCATTTTGACGCTTCTTATGGGCATCGGATTTTTCCTGGTGCCTGAAATGTTCGCCATCCTGGTAGGGCTCTTTGCGCTTCTGCGCGGCATTTCGCTTATCATTTTGGGCATAAATGCGCCTAAGTTTGTGTAAACAGCTAGGTAAAAAGCCACTTACCGCAGTCTGACAAGGTTTTTTAAATATAGGTAAAAAGTTGCAGGGCTCTCTTTTATAATCGCCTGTAGTTTTATTCCTGCGCTTTGGGTAGGCGCAGGCAGAAAAGGAGAGTAACCCATGGAAGGCTTTGAATTAATTTCCACTGGTGTGTGGTCAATTGTGCCACCGCTTTTGGCGCTTGGCCTAGCGCTTATTACCAAGGAAGTGTATTCATCGCTGCTGGCCGGTGTGTTTTCAGGCTTGCTGGTGTATGAATTCACCCTCGAAGGAGTTGGCATAGAACAGCTGATCACGGCGTTTACTATGATTCCTGCCATTATGGCAGAACAAATTGCTTCAAACGGTGCGCTCATCTTGTTCTTGGCACTTCTCGGAGCGTTGGTGGTTGTGGTCGCCGTGGCGGGCGGTTCGCGTGCCTATGCGGAATGGGCCGCGAAACACATTAAAAATGCGCGTATGGCATCTATTATGACTGCCGTTTTGGGTATCGTGGTATTTGTTGATGACTACTTTAACTGTTTAACCGTTGGCGCGGTAATGGGTCCTGTGACTGACAAGTTTCGAGTAAGCCACGAAAAACTTGCTTACATCATTGACTCTACTGCGGCACCAGTTTGTATTATTGCTCCCGTATCTTCGTGGGCGGTGGCCGTTGGTGGCTATTTAGGTGAAGATGGTTTCAATACCTTTGTTGCTTCAATTCCATATAACTTCTATGCACTTATTACTATCGTATTTGTATTTGTGCTGTGTGCTGTGGGGAAAGACTTCTTTTCCATGGGTAAAGCGCAGCGCGACTGCGAAGCACACACCTTTAGTGCAATTGTGGAGCCCGATTCTCCTTTGAAAAAGGTTGCAAGTGCAGGTGTTCCTGCGGAGCAAGATGATGTGGAAACCGTAGTTACCGAACAGTCTGACTTGGAAGGTGCCCCCAAAGCGGTTGAACAATACAAAGGTTTACCCGTTTCGGATAAAGGAAAAGTGTATGACTTGGTACTGCCCATCGTGGTGCTCATTATCTTCTCGATTATTGGCATGCTCTACGTTGGCGGTTTTTTTGAGGGGGTAGACTTCGCAACTGCGGTAGGCGTCGATCCGGTATCGGGCTTGTGCATTGGTTCGGTAGTGGCACTTTTCTTCGCGGCTATCTTGTTTATCCCGCGCAAGCTTACGACGCTGGTTGGGTATACCGAAGGTGTTTCTGAGGGCGTTCGTTCCATGGTTGGTGCCATTATGATTTTGGTACTGGCTTGGAGCCTGGGCGGCTGCTGCCGCTACATGCTTGGCACGGGCGAATTTGTAGCAACCTTCTTAACTAATGTTGGTTTTGAGCTTACGTTCTTGCCCGCGGTTATTTTTGTTGTTTCTGGCTTTATTGGCTTTGCGATGGGCACTTCGTGGGGTACTATCGCTCTTATTCTTCCTATCGTGCTGGGTATCTTCCCTGAAGGAGATCCGCTGTTCTTAATTACCGTTGGCGCTACGCTTGCTGGTGCGGTATATGGCGACCACGCCTCTCCTATTTCGGATACCACCATTCTGTCTTCGGCTGGTGCAAATTGTAATCACTTACGCCACGTTGAGACCCAGCTTCCTTATGCAACCCTAGTAGCAGGTATTTGCTTGTTGGGTTATTTGGTTGCTGGCTTTACTGCGTCTCCTTGGCCTTCCCTTATTGGTGGCATTGCGATCGCGGTAGCTATTATTCTGGCTATGCGAGTAGTGCAAACCAAGAAAGGCGCGTAAGCAAACGCGCAAGCATAGGGAAACTTAGCGAGGCGATTTTTGTCAAAACCGCTCGAATCGTGGGATTTGCAGAACGTCTTGAAAAGAAAAAATGCCTCTGTCGGTAACGGCGGAGGCGTTTTTTGTATCAAACCTGTATTGGTGTTGTCTAAATTCAGAAAAGAGCCTAAGAGCAGTCCCCGATTCGCATAGTTTTGACAGAAAGCTAGCAAAGAATTTTCCCTGTGGGGGGGGGTTCAGCTTTGAAGCAAAAAAATGGGAGCGTTGATTACAAGGATAGGATTGCCAAGGGGATGTCGTGCTCTTCAGTGGGGATGGTATCCACCTGTTGTTCAGCAAAAGCAACACCCACAATACGGCAGGTTGGCGATTTTCTACCTGCGTCGACCGAGTTGACATCAACAAATTGTAGGCCTGGATCGTTTGAGGTAGCGGCGCTCGGCTTTTTGTCGACCGATTCGGCCTCAACGAACCTTAAATCAGCTACTTCAGCGATTTGGGCAAGATAGCGGTCGTAGTTGCCTGCGCCATAACCAAGACGATTGCCTTGATTATCAAAGCCCACCACAGGCACTACTATCATGGTTAGATTTCCTGCCGGAACATAAGGATAGGGTTGCAACTCTTCGTCGTCGTGGCAGTAGCGCTTAAGGGGGTTGTTAAGGAACGGCACTTGTTTTGTGTGAAAAAGCTCAGCAGAAACCTGGCGCATTTCCATGGTTTGTTGAGTGAATTCTCGCTGTACTTTTTGCATCTGTTGCGGTTGTTGTTTCTGTATCTGTTGCAGTTGCTGTACTGGTTGCGCAGCGGCATTATTTCCACAGCTTTCTTTAAAATGCGGTTGTGTGTCCCTGCCTAAACAGCTGTGCCAAGCATCACGAATCATGCAGGGAAATGCGACCGTGCAACCTTGTGCATAAGCAGCTTCTATAAAGTCGCTCAAATCCACTTCTTCGGGAAAAGCAGAATATACCGCAATAACAGCATCGGTCGCTGCGGTGCCCGTAATGCCTAATGTTAAAAGCAACGATTCTTCCAGGCGTTTACAAAGTTCAGCACTTTTATGTGCTCGATAAGGAGCGGGCATTTCGCTTCGTGCGCGTTTTGCTTCAGCGCGTAGTTCGTTTCGAATAGCTTTTCGTTCGTCTTCGGTGTCACTACGGGGAATATTAGGCATCTGTATTTGAGGTAAATCCATTTTTATCCAATCTATAAAGTAGCCAAAGCCAGCAGAAGCACTACATCCGCACCAACACCGCAAATTAACATGGCTTTACTGCTATAACTTACCCAATGCCGAAAAGCTGTAAAACAATACAGGTAACCGACAAAAGCCCTACAACGCCAATAGTAAGATACAGCAGGATGCGGGTTACTTTAGGTACGCAGTACGATCCCATAACGTATTTGTCGGTACAAATAATCGCCATAAACACTAGCAACACGGGAAGTATGGCACCGTTAACGAACTGAGAGGCAAGCATAATGCCCATCAGATTCAATCCGGGAATCAGAATAATAAGGGCAGATAGGCAAATAACAAAGGTAAAGATGCCCTTAAAAATAGGAGCTTCTTTCCAGGTAAAAGAAACGCCCGCTTCCCAACCAAACGCTTCGCAAATAACGAATGCGGTAGTTAAAGGCAGCACGCATGCCGCAAGCAAGCTTGCAGCAACCAATCCGGCAGCAAACAATGCCTCTGCATAGGGCCCCGCGAAAGGAGCAAGAGCGGCAGCGGCGGCTTCGGCGCTGGATACTTCAATGCCTTGAGGATAAAGTACCGTACCAGTGGTTACGATAATAAACCAAGCCACAATACAACCCACAATGGCACCCGTAATAGCATCAATGCGCTGGTAGGGTAAATCTTTAATGCCCGATCCTTTTTCTACTACGTTGCTTTGCGTGAAAAACATCATCCAGGGGGCAATAGTGGCACCAACCATAGAAACCATAAGCGATAAAAATCCAATGTCGGAAGTTGCCTGCGGCATTACGGTATGAATAAGTGCCAAGTTCCAGTTGGGTTGTGCTAAGAATGCAGCCACAATATAGGTGGCAAATACGCATGAAATAGCCAGAAAAATATTCTGTACTCGCTTATAGCTGCCACCTACAATCAGTCCCCATACTGCTGCCGCAGCAACAGGGACAGAAATCCAGCGTGGCACTCCAAACATTTCCATACCTGCAGCAACGCCAGCAAATTCTGAAAAGGTAGTGGCAATGTTGCCAACTAATAAGGCAAGCATAGCTAAAGCGGTAAGACGAATGCCGAACCGTTCGCGAATTAAGGCCGAAAAGCCTTTGCCGGTAACCACACCCATACGGGTGGCGGTAGTTTGAACCACAATGAGCAAAATACACATAACGGGAATTGCCCACAGGGTCATATAGCCGAATTTAGCTCCCGCCGTTGAATAGGTAGAAATGCCGCCTGCATCGTTTCCTGCCATGGCGGCAATAACGCCAGGTCCCATAGCGGCAAGGACCAATAAAATGCGCGAGCGCTTTTTATTGGATTCCTCGTGAGGAGCCGCTGCTGTGCCTTGTGGCGTTCCCGACTCTGCGTGGGGGACTGTACCTTGGGCCGCCCTTTGGACTGTGCTTTGAGTGTTGCCTTGGGTCACTGCGGTTCCTTTGGGGGAGGCAAGCCCGTGTTTTCTTTGCTCTGTTCTTCTTACTTCGGTCATATAACACCTCGCACGCTAGGGGGTTAGTTTGATCCGAAGAAATGGAGAATTAAGAACGTATAAGGAATTAACAGCACTAGGAACACCGCAACGCTAATAGCCAGCTGCCCCCAAGCCCAGTGAGTTTTAACCTCTTCAGCATCGTCTTCGATAACATCCATTGCGTCATCGAAGGTAACAATGCCTAACATGCGGCCCGATTCATCCACAACTGGCATGGCAAGTAGGTCGTATTTAGAAATATCGGCGGCAACTTCGTCTTCGGGTTCTTCAGGTAAAGACGTTATAAGTTCATCGAACATGATGTCTTTAAGCTGTGTTTCTTCGGTATTGAGAACCAGAGTACGTAATGACAAAACGCCAACCAACTTGTCGTATTCATCCAGTACGTATACATAACTTACGGTAGGGTGGTCTTCATCTAAATGACGCAATACCTCGGTAGTTTCGCCTACGGTGCTGGTGGTATGCATGGCTACAAACTGAGTAGTCATAAGACCACCTGCGGTGTCGTCCTTATAGCCTAGCAACTTCCGAATTCCGGCAGCGTCTTCTACGCCCATAAGACGCAATAAGGTTTCAGCTTTTTCGTAGGGAAGATCGCCTACGATGTCTGCCGCATCATCCGGGTCCATGTTGCCCAGCAAACGACTTGCGCGCGTTTCATCCAGTCCATCAATGATGTCTGCCTGGAATTCGTCTTCCATTTCTGAAATTGCTTCGCCTGCCTGTGCGTCATCCAAATGCTGAAACACGTTAGCGCGCTGCTTGGGGTCAAGCTGTTCCAAAATGTCTGCCACATCAGCAGGGTGGAGTTCCTCTAAACGTGTGTGGGTAACGGAAAGCTGCACCTTGGAAAGATCTCGGTCGAGCAAATCCATGTAGTTCCAGGCAATAAGCTTTTCGTCGATGGATTTATGGAACGCTTTTGCAATACGACATGCTGCTTTTTCTACGAGGGGATGAAGCCCGCGCAAAATACCGCGCCAACCAACTTCTGCACCAAGAAGACGCAACTGAGTACCAGAAATAGAAAGCTTCAAATCGTTTACGCGAACAACCTTCATGCCTTGGGTGTCAACAATTTGACGGTTGAGCAAATCGCGTGCCAACAAAACTTCAGCGGGTTGCAAATAACTAAAGCGGATAGCGGTGCGGTCGACCTTGAGACGAATACCTTCGTCTTCGCTAAAGCCTTCCACATATTTGCGCCACGAAATCATGAAGGGCGTTTTTCCGGGACCTAAAAAAGCAAGGCTGGTAATGCGGGGGAATACCTCACCCGTTTGAATGGCAAGATCAGAAATTGAGCCAATTTTTTCGCCGTTAGCGTCAATAACCGGTTCGCCAAGCATCTGAGATAAGTAAAGCATGCAGCTCCTTTTCCAAGGCTGCACACGGGGCATTGTTTTAGAGACGCTTTTGCGTCATGCGTGGGTACTGCCGTTCAAGGCAGGTTGTGGCAAGAATGACTATTTATTTGCATGCGCATATAGCGTGAGTGCTTGTCGATGAGTCTGCATACACAGGCAAAACATGTCAGCTATTTTGCGTGCATGGCTGTAAATACGTCAATGTTATTGCTGCCGCAATAGTCCCACACGAAAAGAATGCCAAGTGCGAAGCCTTAACGTGTTGTGGCCTTCCTTCGACCACTAACACAGGCAAAGAAGCTCAAGCATTAAAGCTGCAAGAGCCGCTTGCGAGAAAGCGGTCGAAGGTTAGTTACTGTGAGGTTTCGATTTTCGAACCTTCAAGTACTGTCCTTCCGTCGAGTGATAATTCATAAGGCAGTTGACAAAGCTTGTTGAATCATTGGGCTGTTGACCTTTTAGCCTGTTAGGCGATAGGCCATTCAAACCGTTGAGTTTGTTGGGCTATCAAACTGCAAGCCATTAAATTCGTTTTAACTTTATCAATTGCGCGGCTTTATTGTTTGCACAATAAAGCACATTAGATTGTAATCATTTTGCAGGCGTGTGCACAGAAAAAATTTGCAAGGGATTTCTGAACGTTAGGAGAGGTACGTATAAGGCGAAAGCATCACATCATCAACACAATTTAAAAAAGTTCTTGACATGCACGCATGAAAGTAAGAAACTAATCCCTGCTGAAAACGCGCCGTTACCTCAGCTGGATAGAGGGACTGACTACGAATCAGTACGTCGGGGGTTCGAATCCCTCACGGCGCACCATCTAACTTCTCAATCGCTGGCAACCTGCTAGCGATTTTTTTTATTTGCGGAGCTTAATTCTGTTCTGTGAGCCACAAAAATCCGGGTTAATGGTCAAAAATCCTGCTAATAAAAATGTGCGTTCTTGGTTTAGGTAAAAAACCTTTCTATATTTAATCTTGCCTTTTAGTAGCAAAGGGCAAACAAAAAAGACAACAACATGGTTGTCCTTCTTGCTTAGCTTTTTACAACTTAGGGTAGCTTGCAAGTATCCATTTGTTTCTTCGGTTTGTTCTAGATGGTCTGTGTAAGCAAACGGTGTTCGATCAAATGGATGAAGCTTAGGTAGTTGTCAGCTGATAACTGTCTGTATCTATTCGAAAAAGCATTCCTGTAAGTTGGCGTTTTGGTGCACGCTTAACGTAAAGAAAAGTAGAAGCAAGTGCGGCGCCGAAGATCAGCATTACCGCTCTCTCCTTGTTGATCTTCGGCTTTCTGTTTTGTGACTGTGATTTTTTCGCAGCAAATAGAGGTGTCTCGTCTTTGAGCACAAAGCAATAAAGGCCTATAGAACCTAAGGCAAGTTCTATAGGCCGCATATCTTTCAAGAAGGCTAGTAGTAAATCAGTGATCAGGATGCGTACGACTAGTTGTTGGTGTGTCGGGTTTGTTGGTTATCTCTAAATATTGGCAACCCCACGTATTTAAGCTCTCAATAATAGGCTTCAGTGAAGTGCCGAGCGGTGTCAGAGAATAGTAAGACCGCGGTGGATTATCGGATGTTATTGACTTGTGGATTATTTCATTGTTTTGCAAGCGCTTTAGGTTATCGCTTAATACCTTGTCGCTAATGCCATCTATGGAACGACGTAATTCGCCAAACGAATGACAACGAACAAACAAATGCTGCAAAATATAAAGAGTCCATTTATTGCCTAATAACCAAAGGGCTGCAGCGGCAGGATTTTGAGGCAGTTCGTTTTTCGTTAACATGATAAATCCTTAGAGGTCACAATTTGGTATTAGCTCCTGTTCTCCCTGTTTGAGCGCGCGGAACTCAAACTAACCATTAAAGAATTGAAATATCAAAATAGTAATACCCAATGTAAAAGCGCGGGATACTAATAAAAAGGTATGTTTGCGGAAGTCAGACAAGTGGCGCAACTTTGGGCAAGAATTACGAAAAACAGTAGCAACTCCGTGATGCAAACACTATGAAATACCCATGCTTCTTAGAGCGAACTTACCAATAGGTGCGTCCTAATAAAAAAGTGCGTTCTTGGTTTTCCTCCATCTAATTCACACAATTAGAACGTGTTCTTTTATAGGGGAAGAACGCACAAAAAGGGGATTCGAAAGAATAGTAGGAGGGTGGAAATGGCTCTACTAAAGCGCGAATTCGGTGGAATCCAGCCTTGTTGGAAGGTTGGACTCTTCCGAATTCGTTTACCATTCATTCACTTCAGGATTTCGCCTCCTGAAGTAGTTACCGGTTTGATGAATGCTTGTACTTCTTACGGTGCATTGGCAGTTCTGATTTCCACCCTGGGTCTTGACC
>OCHV01000039.1_pt1 | contig 147654 bp, 111 predicted proteins | sample 1538461 | NCBI WGS metagenome assembly OCHV01 (sample SAMN04571692, study PRJEB22368) | human gut metagenome | biome: human gut; material: stool | host: Homo sapiens | place: Luxembourg | collected 2012-08-03 | reverse complement strand
TAGCAGTAGCCAAAGTAAGCTTTGAAGGTAAGTTACCAGCGACTTTGAAACGCGAGGCAGCTCACAACATGATTCAAAAGAGCTTGGAACATAATCTGAAGCAAATACACGCCACAAACATTGGGCATCTCAGGTTAAACGGGGTGCCCTTTCTTTTTCCTCTATCCAACCAGGAATTGTACGTTTATGAGCCTTGTTTTGGCAAAAACTAAGCTTATCGGGTCAAGGTCCGACATTAGATTATTCGGTCTATAAATATAAATGCTATGTTTATTCAGATTTCGAATGCGTAATGTCAATTTATACGCTTATCGGGCTAAATATCATGTCCATATTTCCAAAATACACAAGCGACTCAACCCGATAAGCGACTAATTTGCCAAAAACGACCCTTAAAACGTACTTTTTTATTTCTGAAGAATTTTTCAACACTCGCAGTAACACAACAGAGCGGTGCCTACAGAAAAAACAGCGACACTTTAGCTGCTGCCTTGGCCGATACCTTTAGCGGCTTCAGCCAGTACTTTAGCTGCCTTATCCAGTACTTTAGCTGCCTTATCCAGTACTTTAGCTGCCTCGTATGAGAAACACTGTAGGAATATTTCACTTTCATGATAGATTCGTTCGATAGCATAAAGCTATGAAGCTTTACTTTGGACATAGGACAGCGCTCGATTATTGGTGCTGGAACGATACTCCTTCTCGGTTCCGTGTACACAAGCAAAGCAACGGTATCTTTGCGGCACCAACGCACAAAATGCTTCATTTAGCCAAAACAGAAATGGACCGCTTCCGTGAACCACTCCATATAATAGTAGCCAGCGACAATGAGAAACGAAATATTAACGGCATTCATTGCCATTCGATCGGCAAATCCATTCCGCCGTATTCTTTTATTAATCACAGTGCCCATGTGGCAATCAGTTCGCCGGAGTCATGCTTCACGCAAATAGTCTTAAGCGCCAATCTCATCGACTTGATATATATTGGTTGCGAATTGTATGGCACATACTCAATTGATCCAATCTCAAAAGAGCTTTTAAGCAGAAAACCGCGAACTAGAGTCGCATTTTTACAAGCTTATCTTCAGAAAGCAGAAGAAATCCGAGGTAGAACAAAAGTACAGAAAGCCCTTGCTTATCTGCTTGACAACTCAGCCTCACCGATGGAGACAAAACTCGCGATGCTCTTAAGTTTACCAAGTTCAATGGGTGGTTTTGCTTTTCCAAAGCCCGAACTCAATACACAAGTTACGCTCTCCAGCGCAAAACCGAACTATCCCGAAATCCTACGATGCGACTTATACTGGCCCGCTGCAAAACTAGCCCTTGAATATGACAGTCATCAATATCATGCCAGTAACGAAAAAATTGTCCTTGATTCAACGCGGCGAATAAAAATCGAATCAGAAAACATACGTGTCCTGTCGGTAACAAAACAGCAAATATACAACTCATACGAATTTGAAAAACTTGTCAGTGTTGTCGCCCATTACCTTGGACACCGAATTAGAATAGCGCGAAAAGACTTCTATCAAAGAAAATGCCTCCTCCGCAAGAAATTAGGGCTACCTGGGTAAGTTATAGGCCTACCCCAATCCAAGCCATACCTGCAAGGTAGGAATCCAGCCTCCAATAAACACAATTGCCATTAAAACAGGAATACCGTATTTCACCCATAAACGTGCCCAGGCAGGAAAGTTTATGCCCGTACCGCTATTTGCTTCAGATATAAAGTTATCCCATCCCCAACCGCGCTTTGTAGTGCAGAACAAAATAAAAATGATGCAACCAATAACCAAGATGTTGTTCGACAAGATGAAATCTTCTAAGGTTTGCACATCGCCAATTCCAGGCACTGAAAAACCTGACCATAAGTTATAACCCAAAATACAAGGCATCGATAACAGAGTAAGAATGGGTGCGTTAATAAATACCGCTTTCTTGCGCGTTATATTCCACTGGTCCATCGAGAAACGAAGAATAGCCTCGAACACCGCAATGACCGAAGACAGTGCCGCAGCTGCAACAAACAGGAAGAACAAAGCACCCCACAGCTGGCCCAAAGGCATCTGCGCAAATACATGAGGAAGCGTTAAAAAGACCAAACCAGGTCCCGAATCAGGATTTACTCCATACGCAAAACAAGCAGGGAAAATAATCAGACCAGCCATAATGGCAACCAACGTATCCAACAAAGCAATATTTGCCGCTTCGCCCGTCAGTTTCTTTTCGCGTCCTAAGTAGCTCCCGAAAATAGACATTGAGCCAACACCAATAGAAAGCATAAAGAGCGCTTGGCTCATAGCCGCAAAGACAATTTGTGGGAAGGTAGCATTGGGATTGTTAAAGAGGTTGTCTAAATTAGGTAGCAGGTAAAATTCCAAACCCGCTTGACCACCTTCAAGCAAAAGTGAATGCACGCAAAGAATACCCATGATCACAAAAAGCGCAGCCATCATACCCTTTGTGATTCGCTCAATACCCTTCTGAACACCAAGAGCGCAAACGCCAAACCCGATCGCCATAACAAGAAGCATCCACCCTGTCATCTCGAAAGGATTTGCTAGAAGATTATTGAACACTGCAGCAACATCAGCCGTTGGGCTCAATTCCCCCGTCGCAGTTTTTAAGAAATACGCCAAGGTCCAGCCGCATACAACGGTATAGAACATCATGAGCAAATAGCAACCAACCAAGCCAAGCCACTTGAAACGGTGCCATTTTGAACCGCGCGGCTCGAGCGCATCAAAACTGCGCGCAATTGAACGATAGCTTGCACGACCCATGGCAAATTCCATAACCATGATAGGCAAACCAAGTACTACCAAGAAAAACAAGATAAGGAGCACGAACGCTGCGCCGCCGTATTCGCCAGTAATATAGGGAAAACGCCATACATTACCAAGGCCAATAGCGCATCCGGCACTAATCAAGATAAAGCCCAGCCGACTTGAAAATTTTTCGCGACTATCGTCGGTTATCTTTTTAGACTCTGCCACGTTGTAATCCTTTTCTTTATCCGTTATGCGAAGCGTTACTCATACCAACGCTGTTATATGAATCCAGCATATTACCCAAAACACTAGGCAAATTCGTTACTACATACCTAGCCAATACATCACTTTTGGAGCCCAGCCAACTACGAACACCACAATAATCAAAAGCGGCACGCCATATTTAGTCCACCCGTACAGAAACTTGGGGTACCTCATGCCTTCGCCTTTATCGGCTTCTTCGATAAAGCCCTTCCATCCCCAGCCTGCTTTTCTGGTACAGAACAGCACAAACACCAGCGAACCCAACACTAGGAAGTTATTTGATACCAGGAAGTCTTCAATCGACTGAATGTCGCCAATGCCAGGAATTTGTACGCCCGACCAAAGTGAGAACCCTAGTACACAAGGCATGGAAAGCAACGCGAGCAGAGGTGCATTAATAGCCACCGCGCGTTTGCGCGTTATATTCCACTGATCCATCGAAAAACGAAGAATGTTTTCGAAAACCGCAATAACCGTTGAAAGCGCTGCGAAGGCCATGCATAAGAAGAACAGTGTTCCCCACAGCTGACCTAGAGGCATTTGCTCGAATACATAGGGCAACGTTAAGAATACCAAGTTAGGGCCAGAATCAGGATCAACCCCATAGGCAAAACAAGCAGGGAAAATAATCAAGCCCGCCATGATTGCGACCAGAGTATCCATACCCGCAATACGAGCCGCTTCGCCCATAAGACGCCTATCGCGCGTCATGTAACTACCAAAAATAGACATGGAACCAATGCCGATTGAAAGCATGAATACCGCCTGACTCATTGCGGCATACACAATTTCGGGGAAACTTGCTGAAGGGTTATTAAACAGGTTATCGAAGTTAGGCAGCAGGTAGAACGCTAGCCCTTCTTCGCCACCTTCTAAAAGACAAGAACGCACACAGAGCACCGCCATAAAAATGAAAAGCGCTGCCATCATGTATTTTGTAATGCGCTCAACACCTTTTTGTACGCCCATGGCACAGATAGCAAAACCCATTACGGTAACCAGAAGCATCCAGCCCGTCATTTCGATAGGATCGCCAATCATAGAAGAAAAAACGGTGGGAATATCTTCAGTTCCATTGAAGGTGCCGATACCCATTTTTACCAAGTAGGCAACCATCCAGCCGCAAACTGAAGTGTAGAACATCATGAGCAAATAATTGCCTACGATGGTTACCCACTTAAAGCGGTGCCATTTTGAACCACGCGGCTCAAGCGCGTCGAAACTTCGTGCCGTAGAACGATAGCTTGCACGACCTACCGCAAATTCCATTACCAAAACGGGCAGTCCCAAAACTGCCAGAAAAAAGACAATGAGCAAAACGAACGCTGCGCCGCCATATTCGCCCGTAATGTAAGGGAAACGCCAAATATTACCTAAACCGATGGCACAACCAGCGCTAATAAGCAGAAAACCTAAACGATTGGAAAACCCTTCGCGGCCTTCCATGGAAGCGTTGCCGCGAGTTTCCGTAGATGCGATTGATGCTTGTTCTTTGTGGGCCACGGTGGTCCACCTTTCTAGAGGTGAATTTCCAAGTACATCCTGGTGCGGATTTATCTACTTCCTAATAGCTAGAAGAGCTAGGACCGATTCGATAAAACACACCATGCGGTACTGGAGAGCCATTTATTTACAACCGCTCTATAATACGCCTATTTTGTCGCATCAGCACTATCGAGTGTTTTAATGCCGGAATGGCAGTGTGGATGGTTTTGTTTTTGATAGGTTAGAAATACAAAACCAGGCAGCCGAAACATGAGCTGCCTTATTAATGATTACGCGAAAAACGCGAAATTGTTTACATAGTTGTTTATACGAGAGCGAACCTGATGAGCGGAATAAATCCGATAAGTAAGGGAGTTGCCTTTCGTGCAAAGAGCGCTTAGGCTGCCTTTTAAAAAAAGAAGCGGCACCAAGACGAGTACAGATAGCGCAAAGAATATACGGAGCGTACTTCGCTTCGTAAGCAAATTCTAGAACGCTAGCTGTACCGCCTTAGTACCGCAAAAGTTTTAAGAGTTGAGCTTCTGGCTCAACATCTCATTAATGACTTTCGGGTTGCCTTGGCCCTTCATCTGCTTCATGCATTGACCAACAAAGAAGCCCAGCAGACCGGTTTTACCGCCCTTATACTGTTCAACTTTGTCGGGGAATTCAGCCAAAACACCATCCACAACTGCTTCAATGGCGCCCGTATCGGATACCTGCTTCATGCCGCGTTCTTCAACAATGGCAGAAGGATCTTTGTCCTCATCCAAAACCGCCGCAAACACTTCTTTTGCCTGCTTGGACGAAATAGTATCCGCTGCCAACAGCTGTACCAGTTCAACCGCGCGCTTTGGCGTAAGTGAAGTTTCACCCATATCCGAGATACCCTGCGCATTGGCATAGGCTGCAACATCGTTAATGATAAGGTTCGCCAAAGGCTTTGCTAGCTTATCGGCATCCTTGCCCGCAACATCCATACACGCTTCAAAGAAGTTCGACGTGCTGCGATGTTCCACCAAATGGCGGGCATCGTAAGCCGACAAACCAAAATCATTCTCGAAGCGCTTTGCCTTTTCATCAGGCAATTCTGGCAATTTAGCACGAACGCTTTCAATAAATTCATCCGACAAGTCATACGGTGCCAAGTCGGGCTCAGGGAACAGACGATAGTCGTCTGCCGTTTCCTTTACACGCATAACAATGGTGCGCTTCTTTGAAGGGTCCCAATGCCGCGTTTCCTGATAAATGATGCCGCCTTCTTCCAGAACTTCTGCCTGACGGCAAATTTCATAAGCCAAGCCATCATGCAAGTTCTTGAAAGAATTCATGTTCTTAAGTTCGGTCTTGGTACCCAGTTCAGTAGTACCACGACGGCGCAGTGACACATTACCATCGCAACGCAAGCTACCCTCTTCCATGGAGCAGTCAGAAATACCAATTGCCAAGTAAATTTGACGAAGCTTCTGCATAAACAGACGCGCCTCTTCAGGTGTGCGCAAATCGGGCTTAGTTACCAATTCGATCAAAGGGGTACCCGCGCGATTGTAGTCCACCAGCGAATGAGTGGCGCCCGCAATGCGACCTTCCCCACCGCCGATATGGATCATTTTGCCAGCATCTTCTTCCATATGAATGCGTTCGATGCCTACATGGGCAACATAGCCATCTTCGGTACGCGTAACGTTAGCAGCCGTAGTGCCTTCAGCGCCCGATTCTCCTGGCTTCAAATCTGCAATACCAATGCGCTCTTTAGCAGCAGCGCCATCCACATCCAAGTCCAAATGACCACGCATACAGAAAGCAACTGGGCCCTGTGTGGTTTGGAAGTTTTTGGCCATATCGGGATACATATAGTTTTTACGATAGAACATGGAGCGCTTTTCGATGTCGCAGTTCGTCGCCAAACCAGCAAGCACAATAGATTCGATTGCCGCCTTATTAGGAACCGGCAAAGCACCTGGTAAGCCTAAACAAACAGGACAGGTATGAGTATTGGGCTCTGCGCCAAATTCCAATTTGCAGCTACAAAACATTTTTGTTTCAAGCGTGGTTAATTCGGCATGAATTTCAAGACCGATTACCGCTTCCCAATCTTGAAGAACTTCTTCAAGCTTCTTCATGCTTATTCACCGGCCTTTCCGCAAGCATCCGCCACCGCAGCAGGAGCTTTTCCATCGGCAAATGCGGGAGCAACAGGAGCTGGACCATATACCGTTTCAAGCGCTGCTGCAACGCGCAACATATTTTCATCTTTAAACGCAGGGCTAATAAGCTGAGCGCCCACAGGCAAACCAGAATCTGCCCCCAACCCAAGAGGCATATTCATGCCACCATTGCCTGCAATGTTGATGGAGATGGTGAACATATCCGACAAATACATCGAAGTCGGGTCGCTGATTTCACCAAATTTGAAAGCAGTTCGAGGACTTACTGGTGCGATAATGCAGTCCACTGTTTCGTAAGCCTTGATGTAATCCTGCGTAATAAGTGTGCGAACCTGCTGAGCAGGATAGTAATACTTGTCGTACACGCCGGCAGAAAGTAAATAGCTGCCCAGCATAATACGACGGCGCGCTTCAATGCCGAATCCTGCAGAACGAGATGCCTCGTACTGGGAGCCCAAATCCTTATGACCCGGATCGCAATACCCATAACGAACCGAATCGAAGCGTGCCAAGTTAGAAAATGCCTCGCAAGGACCCAACACGTAGTAAGCGCTCATAGCTGCCTGAGCATTAGGAAGTTCAACTTCAACGATCTCGGCACCCATTTGGCGCAAATGAGCAATTGCTTCTTCAACCTTGGCGCGTACTTCAGCATCTAAGCCTTCCGCCTCCATAAAGGCGGGTACCACACCAATGCGCATGCCCGAAACGCCTTCACCCAGATTAGCGGTGAAATCCGTCGTAACGGGCTGGCTGGTGCAGTCCAGCGGATCGTGACCTGCCAGCGCATTCATAGCAAGTGCAGCATCTTCCACACTGCGTGCAAATGGACCTACCTGATCAAGCGAAGAACCAAATGCCACCACGCCATAGCGCGAAACCACGCCATAGGTGGGCTTTACGGCAACTACACCACAGAAGCTACCCGGCTGGCGAATGGATCCGCCCGTGTCAGAACCTAACGTAATGGTGGCGCTACCTGCCGCGACCGCCGCAGCCGAACCGCCAGAAGAACCGCCTGGCACACGCTCTAAATCCCAGGGATTATAGGTACGTCCAAAAGCCGAAGTTTCCGTGGAAGATCCGAAGGCAAATTCATCCATGTTAAGTTTGCCCAGTGGAATACCACCTGCTTCAATGATTTTCGAAACGCACGTTGCGGTATAAGGCGAAACGTAGTTTTCCAGCATATGAGAAGAGCACGTGGTATGAGTGCCCTTCAAGTTCATGTTGTCTTTAAAGGCAACCGGAACACCCGCTAAAGGACCAGCTTGTGCAAGGTCTCCTGCCGCAACTGCTGCATCTACGCGCGCAGCTGCTTCCAAAGCCATCGCCTCGGTGGTTTCCAAATAGGCGTGAACTGCACCATCGGTAGCAGCAATACGCTCTAGGGATTCTTTAGCGATTTCTTGTGCGCTGAATTCTTTTGCGGTAAGACCGGCTTGAATTTCAGCAACTGACATTTCTGCAAATGAACGAGCCACTATTGATCACCCCCGCCCAAAATTGCAGGAATAAGGAAGCTGCCATCTTGCTGTTTTGGTGCATTGGATAGTGCCTCTTCCTGCGTGAAGCTTGTACCCTCCACGTCTTCACGCATAACGTTCGACAAACTTCCAATGGGATGGAACGTGGGTTCGACACCCTCCAAATCATATTCAGTGATAGGCTTCAGGCTTTCAATGATGTTGTTAAGGTCTTCGGTCATGGCCGTTACCTCTTCATCGGTCAGCCCGATACGAGCATACGTAGCAATGCCACGTACATCCTTTTCGGTTAAATGTTGCGTCATGATATTCCTTCGTTTTCTTAGTAGGTGTTTGGCGAACATGCTTGACGAAGCGAGCCTTACCAGTAAGTCTTACACGACACTTACGCCCTCAGCGCCCCGCGCACCCTCTAACGAGTAGACCGTTCCCATAATAGCAAAGGCACGCTCCAAGCGAAGCGCACCTTTTATGCAAGCAAATAATTAACAGTATCTTTATGTAAGTACGCTAACGGTTTATCAGTTAACACTCGCTTTTTAACTGCATTTGCATCAGCTAACTTAACTACGTTTGTATCCGCCAACGTTCACCCGCCGCCCACCTTTATTAGCTGCGCACGAGTGGTGCAATAGCGCGGGTAATGGCATCAGACACTGGCGTTGCTTGGTCGGCATCATCAATTTCCAGCAAAACCTTGCCCACAATACCTTCTGCGGTAACTTCGGTAAAAATAACATTCGGTTCGCTTACCAAACCCGCATACTGGCAAGCCACGTCGTGAGCAGTTTTCGCAATTTCATCGGCCATAGAATCCAAACTAGTACTTGAAAGTGCCATGAACGGCACACTCACTCGTTCTGGCGGAGGCAGATGCACCACAGCATTTTTGGAAATTACCGAATTGGGAATAATAACGGTTTCCCCGTTGCGATTCTTAATAGTGGCGTGACGCCACGTTACATCCTGCACCACACCTTTGTTGGTGCCAACTTGAATGTTATCCCCCGGCTTCACAATACGCATGAAGGAGATTTGCACACCACCAATAAGGTTTGACAGCGTATCTTGAAAGCCAAGCGAAAGCGCAATACCGCCAACACCCAGAGCCGCAATAAGCGCCGACATATTTACGTTGAAGCACGAATCTAAAACTAAACAGAGGCCTATACCCCAAATAATGCCACGCGTGATGTTTACAAAAATGGAACTTTGCGGAATCGAATTGTCATCACGGCGCATAATATGGCGAAGCCACTTCACCACAAAGTGAGAAACGCATCCCACCACTACAAAAATGACGAGGGCAGCAATAATTTTCGCCACAAAGTCGCCCCCTGTGATGTTTGCGATTGTTTGCTCAAAAACATCCATACGTATTCCTTTGCTTGATATCTATAGCTTTATTATCGTCGGTTCACAAAGTCATAATCAGCGCTATTATGGAAAAACCCCGATGCACCATAATCACGAAGTCGAAATGCACCATACTTGCGAGGTACATCATATGAACTACAATCTGGTTGAATTTCAAGGAGCTTATGGCACCTCAAGCCAAATTCCTGCTTCCGTGCGCCCTGAGGTTTCTTTTGTGGGCAGATCCAACGTTGGCAAATCTTCGCTTATCAACCGTCTTTTCAATAGAAAGAAGCTCGCCAAAGTTTCGCAAATGCCCGGTAAAACAACTACGATTAATTTTTTTACCACTGAAAAAATTGATTTTGTTGACCTGCCAGGCTATGGCTACGCAAAGGTAGCAAAAAGCGAAAAAGCACGCTGGGATGAAATGATTAATGGCTACTTCGACCAGTATCGCTACTATGCCCTGGTGGTTTCCTTGATTGATATTCGCCACCCTGCCACCAAGCTTGATGAACAGATGATTGAATTTTTGCGCGCTTGCGAACTTCCTTTCATTATTGCGCTTACCAAAGCAGACAAGCTCAGCAAGTCACAAGCAGCAAAACAAAAAGCCGCTATCCGCAAGCAGCTTGGCCTTCCTGAAAGCATTCCTTTTGTAATATGCTCTTCTGCCAACGGAACAGGCTTTGACGAGCTACGCAGGCTTATTGAAGATGCCTGCAAGTAGCACTTAGGTCATTCCTTTGTACCGCACAAGAATAATTAACAAGAATCCCCCCCATAAGGACTTATATGAAGGTAGAACTATACAGTGACGGATCTTCCCGCGGAAACCCAGGCCCGGGTGGCTTTGGCAGTATTTTGCGTTACACCAATTCGGAAGGAAGAACCTTCGAGCGCGAACTATCGCAAGGGTACACCAACACCACCAATAATCGTATGGAACTTTTGGGCGTTATAACAGGACTTGAAGCCTTGAATCGCCCCTGTTCGGTAGAGGTTTACACTGACTCTCAATACGTGGTTAATGCCTTCAATCAACACTGGATAGAGGGATGGCTCAAGCGCGGATGGAAGAACGCTAAAAAAGAGCCCGTGAAAAACGTCGATTTATGGAAACGCTTATTAACTGCTAAGAACCCCCATACTGTAACGTTTCATTGGGTAAAAGGACATGCAGGTCATCCCTTAAACGAACGATGCGATGAACTAGCTACCGCTGCAGCAGATGGACCAGGGAAAATTATTGACAAAGGGTTTGCAGGGTAAGCCTCGCTTTGTTTTCCTCGAAGCTAGCTGAGTGCTTATCGCATTTATAAAAACCTTAGCTTGCGCTTTATCTAAACCTCTTTCCATCGCTGTGCCTTAAGTCCACCTAGTTTGTAGACACAAGCATCTGCTGAGCCAGGCTAAGAACAAAACAATAAAAAGAGCACGGCCCCTGGTGTTCAAGCAATAATTTCTGGGACCAGAAAAACATGCGTTGAAACATTTAGTTGCCGTGCTTAATTTGTTTTGTTCGTGCCTGAAATAGCGAAGCTTGATTGTGAATGCAAACTAGATGGACTTGGCACTCGAAAGAAGCGTTTTAGATATAGCGCAAGCGGCGAACTCCGTCGATTGCACGAATCTTAGCCATTGCTTCATCGGATGCAGGCTGGTCCAAATCTACCAACGTATAGGCGTGTTCTCCACGAGCCTTATTCATCAGGTTAGCGATGTTGACATTATCTTCACCCAGAATGGTGGTGATCTGCGCAATCATGTTTGGCACATTGCGATGCAGCATAGCCAAACGGGTCATACCTTCAGGGCAAACACCCATATCGCAGTCAGGATAGTTAACCGAATGGGTAATGTTGCCATTTTCGAAATAATCTACCATTTCACGAACAGCCATAATGGCACAGTTATCTTCGGCTTCAGTTGTGGAAGCACCCAAATGAGGAAGCACAACGGTGTTCTTCATCTTCATAACTTCAGGCGTTGCAAAATCGGTAATGTATTTCTTCACACGACCCGAATCAAGCACGACTGAAAGTGCAGCAGAATCTACCAAGGTATCGCGAGAGAAGTTCAACAGCACCACACCTTCTTTCATCAAAGAACAGGCGTGAGCATCAACCATGCCAATGGTGTCTTTTACCGCAGGTACATGGATAGTAATGTAATCGCAGGTACGGAAAATATCTGCCAGGTCGGTAATATGATGAACGGGGCTTGAAATTTTCCAAGCAGCGCTTACGGAAACAAAGGGATCATAGCCATAAACGTCCATGCCTAAATCAACCGCAGCATTAGCAACTTCAGCACCTACCGCGCCCAGGCCAATAACGCCAAGCTTCTTGCCTTTAATTTCGTTACCAGCAAACTGCTTCTTTGCCTTTTCGGCGGTTTTTGCAATATTTTCGTCGGTTGCGTTTTCACGGCACCAATCAATGCCTTCAAGAATTCCACGACTGCCCAAAAGAAGAGCGCACAGTACAATTTCCTTAACCGCATTTGCATTTGCACCAGGCGTGTTAAAAACAACAATGCCTTCCTCAGCACAACGATCAAGCGGAATATTGTTTACACCCGCACCCGCACGAGCAATAGCACGCAAGCCAGCAGGAAACTGCATGTCATGCATTGCTGCACTGCGAACCAAAACGCCTTCAGCATCTTCTAGGCTGTCGGTAAGTGCGTACTTTTCCGGATCAAGCAGGTCGGTACCATGCTTAGAAATGTTATTTAAGCAATGAATATGCCTCATGGGGGAGATCTCCTTCATTCGCTACCTTCGAATTGTTTTTAGAATTTAGGAACACATTATGAACCCGTTTGACCCCAAGTGTGCCCAGAAACGCAAAAAAGCGCCCCAAAGGGCGCTTAAACGTTCAATGGTGCGGGTGAAAGGACTTGAACCTTCATGAGCCGGAGCTCATACGGACCTGAACCGTACGCGTCTGCCAATTCCGCCACACCCGCAAATGCAATAAAAGTGCGAAAGCTAGAGTATCCCACCTTGCAACAAAACGCAAGATTTAATCTTGTATTATTCGTACTTTACTAACACCTTCACAGCTCTTTCACGGTTCGCACGTGATTCTTCCTTTATTTCGTGACAAAAAATTCAACTTTCTCGTGACAATCAAGTGAAATATTTCCTTATTAGCTCGTATTGTGGCATGATTGATCGTTGGAATATATTGCCGTTACTACACACCAGTAAGGAGTACAACATGGGGTTTTTCTCTAAATTCGAACGCCGCGTAGAAGACGGCTTCGATGGTATGGGTGATAAATTCTTCGATTCCCCCATCAGCCCCGTTCAAATAGCCAAAAAGGCCGAAAAGCAAATGCGCCGCGAAAAAATGGTTGGCGCTGGCAAAGAATTCGCGCCTACGTTATACACGGTGCTGGTAAATCCTGACGATGATGAACGACTTTTTGGATACTACCCCACGCTCGCAGGCGAAACTGAAACGTATTTGCGAGCAAAAGCACAAGAACTGGGACTCGCCATGGACGGCGCTCCCTTGGTTCGCTTTATTATTGATGACGAACTTAAGCCGGGAAAATTCGAAGTAGTTGCCGAATTGGTTTCTGCCCCTATTGTCTCGCAGCTTCGCGCTGAAGAGATGCACCGTTATGGCCTTGAAAGCCAAGCACCTGTGCAACAGCCTGCCGCACAAAACCCTATGGCAGGACAGCAAGCTCCCGTGCAAAACTATGCCAGTTCAGGCATTGACGTTATGGCCGAAGATCCACAAATGTATGAGGATGATTACGCTGCGCCCGCAGTTCCTCCCATCGCAGGTGCTGCAGGTGGTGTAGCTCCCGTTGCCCCCGTTGCTGCTGGTGCGGCAGGAAACCAAACGGTTCGCTTCAATGACGCTATGGCACCACAGCCTGCTATGGTCGGTCGCCATATGCCTCATCAGCCTCGCCTGATCGACTTAACTACCAATCGATCCTTCCCTCTTACAAAGGATCGCATTTTACTGGGACGTGCTCTTTCAAGCGACATTGCCATTGAGGACTTAAATGTAAGTCGCACGCACGCAGAAATTCGCCAAGAAGCTGCTAACGCTTGGAGTATTGCCGATCTTGGATCCACTAACGGTACGTTAGTAAATGGTCGCCACATTGCGTCAGTTATGCTGCAAGAAGGCGATCGCGTAACCGTAGGAACTACCACGTTCCTTTTCACTTTCCAATAAACATCAGGTGGGCAGCGTATTGGTTGCCCACCCTTGTTTTAATGACGTTTTGTAGTTAACGATAGGTTCTTTACGTGATTGACATCATCCTTCTTATAGGCCGACTTCTTTTTGTTGTTCTGCTGTATCTGTTTCTTTTCGCCATCATGAAAACAGGTATTGGTTTAGTGCGCGGGTCGCGCAAAAAAGAACACGTGTGGACGGTCGCCATAGAAAAGGGTCCCAAGGAACTTCGCGGTGTACAAATTGCCGTACGTGGCCCTGTTATTGTAGGTCGCAGCCCCGGATCTGACATTGTTATTGGCGCCGAATATGTTTCTTCGCGCCATGCCCGTTTTGTACTTATGGGACAAAATTTATTCATTGAAGATTTAGGTTCCACCAACGGCACAGCAGTAAATAATCACTATATTTCCGAACCAACAGCCCTGCGAAATGGCGATCGCATCACCATCGGCGATGTAATTATGCGAGTAAGGTTTGAGTAATGACCAATCAATCAACGCAAAACTCATCAACAACGCACCATGACCCATCGTCGATCGAAGTGGTTTCCTCCTATTACGGAAGCCGTACTGAAATTGGCAATGTACGCGAACATAACGAAGACAGTCTTACGGTATTGCCGCCCCTTTTTGCCGTTGCCGATGGCATGGGTGGCCATGAAGCAGGCGAAGTAGCTTCAGAAATTACTATCAACACCTTAAACGACCTTGCACCTCAAATTGCTGATGCCGAAGCGCTTGCCCGCGCAGTGATGGCAGCAAACCTTAACGTCATTAAAGCACCAGGCCAAGGCATTGGCCGAGAAGGAATGGGCACCACGCTTACCGCCGCCATTCTCGATAAAGAACGCCTGGTTATAGCCCAGGTAGGCGATTCCCGAGCTTATTTGCTGCATAACGGATCGCTTCAGCAGCTCACCCGCGATCACAGTCTTATGGCAGACATGATAGAAGCCGGACAGCTTACCGAAGCAGAAGCGCGTGTTCATCCCAATCGCTCGGTTATTACTCGCGCAATTGGATCAGACCCCCATATGCAGCCCGATCTCTACGAACTGAACGTAGAAACGGGCGACCGCTTACTGCTGTGCTCCGATGGTATTTGCGGCATGATTGAAGATAACGAAATTGCCTCCATCATGCGTCAAGCACCCTCGGCCCAAGCTTGCGCCGATCAACTGGTAGAAGCGGCACTTGCCGCAGGCGGCTTCGACAACGCCACCGCTGTCGTGGTTGATGTTGAGGGATTTAAAGCAGTCAAAGAAAAGAAACAGGCGCGCAAATCGAAAGCCCTTGCTGTTGGAATAGTATTCGTTTTACTGCTAGCTCTTGCTGCTGCGGTATTTGCAGGATATTTCTACGTCAACAATTCTGCCTACTTAATAGAACAGGACGGCAAGGTAGCTGTATATCGCGGTCTTAATGAAGAATTTTTCGGCATGTCACTCTCGAGTCTAGAGTATACCTCGGGTGTTGAAGTGGATAAGCTCAACCCTGGTGTTGCCAATCGCATTAAAGAAGGCATGGCAGTAGGTAGCCTTGATGAAGCCAATAACCTCATTACTACCTATCAGCAAGAAATTGCTTTCCAGGAAGATAATCCCTCAAGCAATAGTGGCGCAAACGAAGGTAATACAAACGCCAATTCGGACTCCCACGAATCTGACACCAATAATTCCGAGCGTGGTGACTAGCCGATGACCAGAAGAAACAACGAACTGCTTCTTCTTTGTGTGGCGGCACCCCTGGTTATTCTGCTTTTTGCAATGGTGGCGCTTAATCAAGAAGGCGGCGTAACACTTGATAACCTTACGGTTCCTTTGGGTATGTTTGCTACGTTTGTGGTAGCTCACCTTGCTATTCGTAAATTAGCCCCTGGTGCCGATCCCGCCATTCTGCCCATATCATTTGCTCTTTCAGGCATTGGGATTGCCTTCATTACGCGCCTTGCACCCGACCTGGCTCTTCGCCAAGTTGGTTGGCTCTTCTTAGGCGTCGTATTTATGATTCTCATCCTTATTTTTATAAGGAACTTAGATAAACTGGGCAATTACAAGTACACCATTATGATTGCTGGCATTTTATTGCTCGTTTCTCCGCTTTTGCCAGTTATTGGTAACGAAATTTATGGCAGCCGTATTTGGCTTTCTATTGGTGGCTTTTCCTTCCAGCCAGGTGAATTGGCAAAAATCTGTATTGTAATTTTCTTAGCTGCCTACCTTGCCCAAAACAGGGAAATGCTTTCGGTGTTTACGCACCGTATTGGGCCTTTCAAGATGCCTGATTTGCGCGCGCTTGTCCCCGTTTTGATTATGTGGGCCATTGCTCTTTTGGTTATTGTGTTTGAACGCGACTTGGGTTCGGCCCTGGTTTTGTTCTTCGTGTTCTTAACCATGCTCTATGTAGCAACCGGCCGCAAAGCTTACATTGTAATCAGTTTTGTATTGATTGCCTTTGGCTTGGTTGCCGCCTATTTCTTATTCTCTCACGTACAAATTCGTGTTGATACATGGCTAAACCCCTTTGCCGATCCTTCAGGAAACGGCTATCAGCTGGTGCAGTCCATTTTCTCCATCGCTGATGGCGGGCTGTTCGGCGTAGGTATTGGCAATGGTCTTGCCGATCAAATTCCTATCGTGGAATCGGACTTCATCTTTTCGGCCATCGCCGAAGAAGCTGGCCTTTTAGGTGCTGCAGGACTTTTGCTTTTGTATTTATGCTTCGCTATCCGTGGTATTTTGATTTCTGTTCGCGCCAAATCCGACGTAAGTTCATTTATGGCGCTTGGCTTTACCGCCATCATCATTTTGCAGGCCTTCATTATCGTAGGCGGTGTTACCCGGTTCATTCCGCTTACGGGCTTAACGCTTCCTTTTGTAAGCCAAGGTGGATCATCGCTTTTGGCAAGCTTCATGATTGTAGGCTTTTTGATGAGGGCAAGCGATCAGGGTACTGGCATTGGAACCGAAATAACTTCAGGCACTGGTGCCATTTCCATGAACGGCGCTCTGGGCCGTGTTTCCTTGGGCAAGCGCCTTACGGGAACCATGATGGTCTTTTCTGTTATGTTCGCTCTGTTGGTAGCAAATCTTACCTTGATCATGGTTATTCAGGCAGATTATTACCAAAACATGCCCATCAACAACCACACCATCGCAAAAGAATCCGAAACCGAACGGGGAACTATTTCTACCTACGATAACGTTGTTTTAGCGCAATCGGTTTTACAGGAAGATGGCACCTATAAACGCGAATACCCCGCAGGCGATCTTGCTTCCCATGTAGTGGGTTACGCATCAGACACCTATGGCACTTCAGGAATTGAAGCCTCCGAAAACGATGCCTTAAAGGGTTCAAGTAACTATGCTTCGTGGATTGACGTTCTCAATTCTGCAACTGGTAACAACACCGCAGGCAATGATGTAAAACTAACCCTTAATTCCTCTATTCAGGAAGCAGCACAGGATGCGCTTGAGGGCTATAAGGGTGCCTGCGTGGTTATCGATCCCGAAACAGGAGCAGTACTTGCCTTGGCATCTTCACCTACTTACGATGCGGGAGATATAGAAAACATCCTTTCAAACGGCGGCGATTCTTCGGCGCTCTATAATCGTGCAACTCAGGCACTGTATTCGCCAGGTTCCACCTTTAAGATTGTTTCCCTTACCACTGCACTGGAAAACAATGTTGCCACTGAACAAAGCGTGTATTCCGCACCCTCTAAGCTAGAAATTGGTGGCGGCGAAGTAACCAACTTCAACGAAGCTTCCTATGGCGATATCACGCTTGAGCGGGCAACGGAGCTTTCGGCAAATACCGTATTTGCTCAATTGGGAACCGAAATTGGCTCCGAAGGGTTGGTAAGCTCTTCCGAAAAATTTGGCTTCAACCAAAACATTTCGTTTGATTTACCTTTAGCTACTTCCCTTATGCCTGACCCGAATGAAATGACTGAGTGGGAAACCGCCTGGGCAGCCGCTGGTGAACCAGTAGGCGAACACGAAAGCCCCGCTGGTCCTCAGGCATCAGTTCTTCAAATGGCATTAGTTGGGTGCGCAATTGCCAACGATGGTGTCATAATGCAGCCCTATTTGGTCGATAGCGTCTACAATGCAGAAGGGGCCAACAGCTATCGTGCCACACCAAGTCAGCTTTATACCGCCTGTTCAAGCTCTATCGCTGAACGTGTGAAAACCGTGCTTGAAGGCGTAGTAAATAACGGAACCGGTACTGCCGCGGCAGTTGATGGAGTACAGATCGCAGGCAAAACTGGTACCGCTGAAACAGGCAAACCCAAAGACGACCGCTGGTTTGTGGGTATGGGCCCCAGCGAAGACTGCTCGGTGGTAGTAGCTATTGTTTTAGAGGAAGCAGGAGAAGACCTTCCAGGAGGTGCTGCAGGACGTGCGCAAAACGTGCTAGAAACGGCACTGCAAGTTCAAGGAAGGCTGTAGAGCGTGTAGAGCGTCAAGACTGCAGGGCAAGACTTGTAGGGCGCTACAACGTCGCAACTTCGGAACAATTTCGAAAAAGGCTATAAAAGAAAGTTTATAAAACTTCTTGAAAGCTCATGGAAGCTTATAGATGAACTAAAAGATAACTAAGGAATGCGATATGCTTAGAAATTGGTTGTTAAGCATGGATCCAAAGGGAGAATAAACGTGGCTGGAAGCATGATTGGCAGAACCTTTAATAACCGTTATAAGTTAACCGAACGGGTTGGCTTGGGTGGCATGGCCGAGGTATACCGTGCAGAGGACAATGTCTTAGGACGTACGGTTGCCGTTAAGGTGATGCTTCCTCAATACGCCGCAGACCCTACGTTCACGAAGCGCTTTCGTCAGGAAGCAGCATCGGCTGCAAACCTGCAAAGCCCTTACATCGTAAGTATTTACGACTGGGGCCTTGATGGCGAAACGTACTATATTGTTATGGAATTCCTTCGTGGCACCGATCTTAAAACGGCCATCAAGGAACGCGGTGCTATCAATCAGCGTAAAGCTGCCGAAATTGGTTCACAGGTTGCCCAGGCGCTTTCCGTTGCTCATGCAGGCGGCATTATTCACCGCGACATTAAGCCGCAAAACATCATGATTCAGCCTGATGGCAACATCAAGGTAATGGACTTTGGTATTGCACGCGCAGGAGATGCAGGTCTTTCCCAGACCGCTACCGTTCTGGGCACAGCTCACTATGTTTCTCCGGAACAGGCACAGGGTAAAGAACTCACTGGCGCGAGCGATATTTATTCTCTTGGTGTGGTGCTCTACGAAGCAACCACAGGCAAGCTTCCTTTTGACGGACAAGATGCGGTAAGTGTAGCAGTAAAGCAGGTAAACGAACTTCCTGCACCTCCCAGCACTATTAACCCCAATATTGACCCCGCTCTTGAAGCTATCATCATGAAGGCCATGGAGAAGGATCCTGAACGTCGCTTCAAGGATGCTTCTGAAATGCGTCATGTTTTAAACGACTATTTGGCTGGTCGCCCTGTTAATTTAGGCGATGATATCAGCGGCCTTAAAACACAGGTTATGGGCGGCGTTGCTCCCGCAAATGGAACTGCCGTTATGAACCCTGTTGGGGGTGTGAATGGCGATGCTGGTGCGGGTCGCACCACCGTCAATAAAGCGTACGCTGCAGAAGCTGGCAACGATGGCAGCAAGAAGAGTAAGCGTAACGTCATAATTGGTGTGGTAATTGCTCTGCTGGCTGTAATCGGTATTGTCGCCGGCGCTATGGCTCTTGGAGGCAACCAGGAAATGGTTGCGGTACCTGATGTTTCCAATAAGCCCATTGCGGAAGCACGAGGTGAACTACAGTCAGCCGGATTTGCCATCGGTACCGAAACCGAAGTGTACAACCCCGATGTTGAAGCGGGCAGTGTTGTAAGTACTGACCCCGCCGCAGGAGAACAGGCCGCAAAGGGATCTTCTATTAACATTACCGTTTCCAAGGGAACCGAACAGGTTACCGTACCTGACTTGCGTGGCATGAGTGCCGACGAAGCACAACGCACGCTTGCTTCTTATGGTTTAAATGGCCAGCAGGGCGATACGGTATTTTCTGATGATGTAGAAAAAGACCAGGTAGCTGAACAGGATATCGCAGCAGGCACCACTGCCTATAAGGGCGATACTATTACCTTCCATTTGTCGAAGGGTCCCGAAACCGCAAGTGTTCCTAACGTGGTTGGTTTAGATTTCGAAAGCGCACGCGACCGCCTTGAATCAGCAGGCTTTACGGTTGACCTTCAGTGGATTGAAGATGACCGCGAAGTGAATACTGTTATTCGCCAAAGTGCAACAGGAAGCGCAGAGCTTGGCAGCACTATTACACTGACAATTTCTAACGGCCCTGCAGAGGAAAAACCTACCGACACCACAGGCGGAAATTCTGACAATACCGATGATGGTGATACAACCGGCTCTGGCAGCACCACGGGGGGAGGATCTCAGTCGGGCGGAAATAGTTCTACTGGTGGTAGCACCTCAGGTGGTACCGAATAGAGGTAGCAAGCTTTCAAGATACCATGACGCTCGAACATAGTTGATACAATTACAGCCCAGCCGTGGTAAAATGGCTGGGCTGTTTTATTGCTATCCGCCCCCGTAGCTCAGTGGATAGAGCGTCGGTTTCCTAAACCGTGCGTCGGAGGTTCGAGTCCTCTCGGGGGCGCCATTGTACGGCCACAAGGCTCACTGCCGCTGTTAGTGACAACAGCGCTATTTCACAGCACTATTTCAATTACAGAACTATTTCTCGTTCGCTACCGTCAATGTCGGCAATTTTTGCTTTGCCTTCTGCAAGCGAGAAAAATGTCAAACGCGGGTCGTCGCAATCCTCGTAAGTTTCTCCCAAAGCGGTCATATGCTCGTATCCTGCCTTGCGCACTTCATCACCTGCAGTATCAACCATGCTTGCAACACCGGTAAGAATTACCCAGCCATGGCCTGGCTTCCAAGCAGAAAGTTCGAACTTAGGATTTGCCACCAACTGTTCATACACGTCTTTATTGGTTGCTGTACAGAACCACAGCGTACCCCCTTCGCGCATAGCAAAGCTAAACGGGCGGACATGAGGCTGATCTCCTTCACACGTTGCTAGATACCATGCGGGAACTGAAGTAAGATATTCGATTAATTCATCCATAAGAAATTCCTTTTGCCGAGCGCAGACCAAGATAGAAAACCATTAATCCGCGGCACCGTCTAAAACAATCGTTGTCTAAAACAACTGCCTCAATCATACCGAATAAAAGGGTTTCCTAAAAACTGGCTCTAGCTAATTTAGCTATTTAAAGCAGCCCAAAGAAACGTAGCAAAACATCGGTACCAACAACCAAGGCCGTGCCGCACAGCAAATAGACTAGACCACCCAAATCGCGCTTTGAATATGCCAAATCTTTAAGGCGCGTACGGTTTTCCCCGCCGTGATAGCAACGCGCATCCATTGCCAGCGACAACGTTTCAGCGTGACGAAAAGCACTGGTAAACAACGGAACAATAAGTGAAACCATCAGCTGAATAGTGCTTTTTGTACTGGTGCTAAAGTTTGCCCCGCGGCTAACCTGTGCGCGGTAAATAGTGCGCAGCTCAATAGCAAACTGAGGCAAAAAGCGCAAAGCAATGCCCATAATCATTGAAAGTTCATGAGCAGGCAACCCGATACGAGAAAAGGGCTTAAGCAAATGTTCAAAGGCATCGGTCAAGTCGAGTGTGGTGGTTGCCAAGGTAAGCAAACTTACGCCAAGCAAGAGCATGGTCAAACGAACCGCAATAAAGAGCGCCTGCTGTAAGCCAGTTTCACTAATACAAATAATTCCGAACTGGAAATACACCTGCCCACCCTGAACAAAAAAGATATTCAAAAGAGCAGTAAACACTACCAAAATTGCTAAAGGAGCAATGGACACAAACGCCTGTCTAAGCGAAATGCGCGCAAAGGCAAACATACCTGCCGTAAATAGCGCTGCAATTGCCAGGGCAGGATACGACCCCGCCGCAAATACCATCACCATAAACAACAACGACAAAAGTAATTTAGCACGCGGGTCCATACGATGGACAATAGACTCCTTGGAAATATAACGACCAAACACTGTCTGAATATCGAAAAGCGCCATAGTTATCGCTCCTCGTCTTCATTATGTGATTGTTTATCGCTTTCGTCCGACGAAACGAGGCCAGAATCGACACCTGAATGGATACCCTGCGTTAACTCCGACGAAGCAGCAGCACTTTGTTCATTCAACAAAGTAACGATTTCATCGGCAAGTACTTCAGGGCTGTAGAGCTTAATCGGCAAATTAAAACCCAACTCACGCAATTCATTTGCAAGCCGCTGAGCATGAGGAATACCGAGACCTATTTCGCGAAGTTCTACTGCATATTGAGTGAAAATTTCCTCGGGCGAGCCAAGAAAAGCAACTTCGCCTTCGTGCATCACCAAAAGTCGGTCCGCCAGACGAGCAATATCGTTCATGTTATGAGAAACCATAACCACAGTAAGTCCATGGTGAACATGAAGATCTTCAATCAAGGAAAGAAAATCAGCACGGGAAGCAGGATCAAGACCAGCAACAGGCTCATCAAGCACCAACGTGGTGGGGCGCATAGCCAAAACACCTGCAAACGCTACGCGGCGCTGCTGGCCGCCTGAAAGCTCGAACGGAGAACGATCCGCCAATTGATCGTAATCCAAATGCACAATGGCAAGAGCTTCCCGTACGCGTGCATCAACTTCATCGGCTGTTAAACCTAAGTTGCGTGGTCCAAATGCCACATCTTCCGCCACACTGGCGGCAAACAACTGATGTTCGGGATATTGAAACACTACCCCAATATCCCCGCGTGCTTGCGTTGCTACCTTTTTATCGGCAAGATCCTGCCCATTCCAGAGCACTTTCCCTTCGGTGGGATTCGCTAATCCATTTAAATGCTGCACCAAGGTAGACTTTCCCGATCCTGTGTGACCAGCGATAGCTAAAAATTCCCCATCACGTAGCTCAAATGAAACGTTTTTCAGAGCGTTTTTTTGCTTCTCTCCTGCTTTTTTCTGTCTTTTAGACAATGGTACGTAGCTGAAGCTTACTTGCTCGAACGTAATCGACACAATTCCTCCTTCAGCGATGTGGTTTCAATATGAGTGCCTACCGAAACGCCCCTATTTTGCAGCATGCGCGACATCTGCGCAGCAAAGGGAATGTCCAAATTAAGATCGCGCAGCACGTCATCCTGGGTAAGTACTTCATCGGGCGTCCCATCTAAAACACAACACCCTTCTTTCATCACTAAAACGCGATCAGCCTCTGCAGCTTCTTCCATAAAATGCGTAATCATAATGATCGTAAGCCCTGCTTCGTGCAATTCCTTACACACACGCATAAGACCGCGACGGCCACGAGGATCAAGCATAGCTGAAGCTTCATCAAGCACCAGAATGGAAGGTTCCATAGCAAGCACGCCCGCAATAGCGACACGCTGTTTTTGCCCACCAGAAAGGGCCGTTGTTTCACGTTTTCCGGCTGTTTGAAGACCTACCTGTGCAAGAGCTTTATCAACGCGCTGGCGAAGTTCAGGGTTTTCTATCCCTAAGTTTTCCGGACCAAACGCAACGTCATTTTCCACCAAGCTTGCTACCAACTGATCATCGGGATTTTGAAACACCATTCCTGCCGTAGAGCGAATGAGGTAGGTATTTGCCGAATCGCTGGTATCAAGCCCATCCACCTGCACTGCCCCTTTATCGGGAACCAACAAAGCGTTAATCAATTTGGAAAAGGTGGACTTCCCCGATCCATTTGCTCCCAGTACGCAAACGAACTGACCTTTCTCTATAGAAAGAGAAAGGTCAGACAGCACATACGTATTACCCGTATAGGTAAATGAAACATTGGAAAAGGAGATCATTTATTTACCCTTTACCTGATCCTTTTTCGGAGTAATAAGATTAGAGATTGACTTATAAATAATTAAGGTCAATACCGCGTTAATAAGGCCCTTCACCAAATTGAAGGGGATAAGAATAGGGATAATCATAGCGATTACCGCATCAAGCGGAACACCAAGCCACATAGGCGTAAGCAAAAGATTACCCACAATAGCCGCAAGCGTTGCTGCAATAACACTCAGCAGCAAACCAACAATGGCAACGGGATAGGTACGCTTTTTGCGATACATCAAAGCAGCAGGCAGAACAAAGCACGTAACACAGAGAATGTTCATTAAGGCACCTGTGAAGTCTGCCATAAGCAAACCGTGAATAACGGCAATAACAATACCTACTGCAACGCCAGCGCCAGGCCCAAAACCAAAACCCACTACCATTGCAGGCATGTTGGAAGCATCGAATTTGAGCCACGTAACACCTGGCAAAAGGGGAAATTCCACAAAAGAAAGCAGTGCACCAATGGCGCACATAAGCGCCATGATAACCATTTGCTTCGTAGACCACACATTAGTATTTTTATCAGGCATGTTCTGGGATGAAGGAGAAGCCACAAAAACCTCTTTTCTAACAACCTATTTCGCATTTCAAGAATGCACGTAAGCACATTACGTAAATACCTTACACAACACGTACAGCACACTGAACCGCATTGCGGCAAGCGTCGCGCATTACCTCGTGCGCGCATTACGTCGCGCCGTAACTCAGACGCTTCGTGTTTACAAGTGCTCTCTCACGCTGCACGCGCTGCAACCCTACAGCATAGAAAGTTGATCGACCAAACGGCGAGCAGCATCACGAACCGACAGTCCATCGATATCAATGGTTACGTCGGCGTATTTTTCGTAGAGTGGTAAACGTTCTTCATACAAGTCATGAAGGCTCATTCCCATGCCGTTTTTCATTACCACGCCACGTTCATGCAAACCGCCAAGACGGCTTTCCAATTCCTCGTAAGAAACGCGAAGATATACCACCGTACCGATAGATTTTAGATGGCTCATAGCCTCATCGGAATACACCGCCGAACCACCCGTTGCCACAATTGCACGGCTGGCACTAAGCGTGCATAATACTTCGTTTTCTACTTCGATAAAACCATCAGGGCCACAGGCATCGATAATTTTTTGCAACGTTTTATCCAGCTTGCTTTGAATAAGCAAATCGGCGTCAATAAATTCATAGCCTAAGATTTTAGCAAGCACCACACCAAGGGTAGACTTGCCTGCCCCTGGCATACCAATTAGGACGATGTTGTCTAGATTGTTAGACATCCCGTTCGTCCTCCTTCCATTTTTTGCGTTTAAATGCCACTATAGCACGTTTAGCTTCCACCCTTGGAGCAAGCATTTCGTTCACAAGAATCGCGGCAAAAATAAGTATAAACCCAACCACTAAACGAGCGGTTAACACCTCGCCATAGAGCAGTACAGAAAACACCACGCCAAACACTGATTCCAAACTTAAAAACAGCGAAGCTTGAGCGGGTGGCACATACGCAAGAGAAACATTTTGAATACCAAAAGCAACTACTGAAGCAAACACAATCAAAAACGCCATTTGTCCTATTACTTCAGGGGTAATAAGACTAAGCGCAGGTGGCGTTTCGAAAAGACCTCCCACGCACAGACCAAAAAATCCTTCGAAGATAAACTGAAAAACAGTAAGCGTTAGCACATCGCGGTTCTTGGAAAAACGCGAAACCAGCACGATATGAATAGCAAACAACAGAGCACACACCTGAGTAAGCCCTTCGCCTAGCCCAAGCGTCAGAGTTTCTCCCGAGGTGCTTACCGCCACCAACCAAATGCCTGCAACCGCAATAACCGCTGCTCCTACATTGCAAAATGAAGGGCGCTTGTGAGCTACAACCCACCAGACAAAGGGAACAATAACGCAATAGGTAGCCGTAAGAAAAGCATTGATACCCGGAGTGGTATATTGCAGGCCGATGGTTTGGGTAAGAAAAGCCGAAAAGTCGAAAAATGCCAGAATGGCACCCAAGCCTACCATTTTCCAGGAAAAATTGCGCCGCACTCGTTTATGAAGGATTACCAAAAGCAACAACCCGGCCAGCGTAAAACGCACACCCAGCAAAAGTGCAGGAGGCACTACCTCCACCACATTTTTCATAACTACAAAGCTAAAGCCCCAAATAATAGTGGCAAGAATAAGGAGGGCTTTATATACGCTGGTAGGTATGTTGGCAAGTGCGATCACAGCGGCCTATTATAGCCAAGCCGCCTAGCGAGCGCCACCGCCTCCGCCGAAGCCGCCACCTCCGCCGCCGGAAAAGCCTCCACCGAAGCCTCCTGCCGACGAACTATCGCCCGAAAGCGCCGAAACGCTTGCTGTTACCGATTCGGTCACAGCGCTCTGGAATGCCGACCCAATATCAGGTAAATCTGGCCCATGGTAGCCTATGCTGTACCAAATCCACCACGGAGTAGTATTGTACGATCCCATAGCGCTGAAGTTTCCATAAGCAACTTCAGGCACCGCCTTTTGCAATTCCGCTATCGCTTTTTCTGCTACGCCAAATACCAGGGCGTACACCATAAATTCGCCCCACACCTTAACATCCAAAGGAGGACGTTCGTTTAAGGCAGAAAATTCGGTAAGCCACTTTTCCAGCGCCTCACAACGAGCATAGGCATCGGCCCCCTTTTGGGTTCTTCTATCCATAAAACGCGATACCACTACCAGTACAATACCCGTCAATACACTAGGAATAAGCACCAAAGGATTAGCGAAAACAAAAGCCACTATGGCGCATAAAACAAGCAGCACTATGGCAATCGTTGCCATCCTGGTGCGCTTTACCGCGGAATAACTTTCGAAATATTCCCCTGCATTCACATGAGATGAAACTGTGCCCTGCCAACGTGCCATGGCATCGGTAAAAGCTTGCGGATTTTCTTCGGCATACGCTTTAATTGTTCCCAACCAAAGGGAAGGCTGGCCTTCCGCAACGGTATCGAACAGCAACGACATAGCTTGTCGATCAATTTCACTATTTAAGGTTAGCTCGACTTCGGGTACGCGTGTAAGGTAATAATCATCTACCGTTTTATCGCTTAAGATGCCCTGCGTCTGATACGAACCTTTGTTGATAAGCAGTGCTCCTTCGTTAGCCAGATGCATAATGGTAGCGGTGAAGTCTTTCGCATCTTCCTTGTCAAAACGACACAGCCGACCAATAACTGCAGGATGCTCCCCCTCTACCGGGACATCGCGCCAATATGTTTCCTTAAATTGGGGTTCAAGTTCTTTTCCATAACGAAGAAACGAACGAAGTGCCCACACCAAAAGAGCCAAACAAACCAGCACTACCGCCAAAAGAACACCAAGCGTAATTGCGCGCTGTGCATTGGCACGATCTGACCAGGTGCGTTCTTCATCTAAAACGGTATCAAGGCGCGCCGTAGAAAAATGCGCATTTTTGTCGTCAGACATGACATCAGTAAGCCATTCGGTTGGGAAAAGAATACGAGCCTCCGCATAGGAACCCGCCGACACATGAGGAACCGAATAAGAAACACTGCCATCGGTATTAATATGAAGAGTTGCATCAAGAGGACCATGACCCCATGCGCGAATGTTTTCACCTGCTTCTACCGTCGTGCCTGCCGGCATAGGGAGCGAAACAGTTAAAGAAACATTCGAGCTATCTTCTTCCCACTTGCTTCCTACAAACTGCCAATACAACTCTCCTACATCGGAATAGGCCTGAACGGCATTTTCTACCACATACGTAAGCTCAAAAACTACCCGCGAATCATCTTCGTTAAAAAAGGCATACACGGTATTTTCTGGCTCGTCAAAAGAATAGGCAGTTTTGCCAGGACCTCCCGCATTACGCCACGACAGTTGGAACGGAACACTTGATAAAGTACTCCAGGAATCCTGCCTTGTGCCCGAATCATCCACATGAGCCATACGTACTTTTTCGATCGAAAGAGTGGCACCCGAGGGAAGGTTATCGTAATTCCACCACACTGCACTAAAGGAACCACTGAAGTCGAACTCACGCTGTTCCACCACCTGTAAGTCTCCATTGGGTTGCACCTGCGCATCAATGGTTACCTTTGGCATATCGTAGCTTTTTGCATAAGCAGACTGAGGAAACAGAAAGAATAGTCCCGCCATAAGGCAAAGCGCCATACCGATCAGCACAAAAACCATGCGAGAATTTTGAAATTTGCGAAGCATAATTGTAAAAACCATGGTTTTACCCTATTCTTCTCCTTGCAAGAACGACTTGAGCAGGTTATCATATCAAGTCGCATCATATTATGGAGAGCTGACCGAGAGGCCGAAGGTGCTCGCCTGCTAAGCGAGTATACGCCAAAAGCGTATCTGGGGTTCGAATCCCCAGCTCTCCGCCACTTACAATTTTAAGCGGTTTAGCCATTTCACCTGGTTAAACCGCTTTTTTGTTTATTTTTCAGACTTCAAAATTTTTCCGATTTTTTCCACTTTTTTCCGATTTTGTCCTGCTTTTTTGAGCCTTGTGCGTCGTTATGCAATCAAGTGCAATTCATGCACCTAACAAGTACTTGCCCGCACGTTTACCCTAAGGGGATTCGAACCGATGAGGTGCAAACAGCCTAGTGGGCTGTTTAGGGCCGAACACACAGGGTGAGGTACACCGTTACGATTGCCCCGCAATCGCACGCGCTGCCATACGCCCCAAACATACTCCCAAAAAACACACCAATACCGAACCTAGGGCATACATGCCTGCCATGGCATAGCGCGACTCTTCAATCAAACCAAAGGTTTCCAAACTAAACGTAGAAAATGTCGTAAAGCCACCCAAAATTCCCGTAGAAACAAACAAAAGAGGCTTGCTGCTATCTGGAAAAAGCGCTGGCAAAAGCACCGACATAAAACCGATTAAAAAGGATCCGATCACATTAATGGCAAACGTTGCAAAAGGAAAAGCCCCTGTTGAAAGTCCACCCAATACCTGCGAACAAATATAGCGAAGCGCTGCACCCAAAAAGCCACCGCAACCAACCAGCAATGCATTAAAAATCATGTAGCCGCCAGAAACCTCCCTTAAAACGACACCTTTGGAGCCTCTTCTGCCGAAGCATTTGCATCAAAGCTTTCACGCTTATCGAAATGAAACAACCCAGCGACCAATACCCCAGGAAACGTTTGAATTGCATTGTTATACCTCATCACTACATCGTTGTAGCTTTGGCGCATATAGCTAATCTTGTCTTCGGTTGCAGAAAGTTCTGTTTGAAGTTGCTGGAAGTTGGTATTCGCCTTTAAATCAGGATAGGCTTCTGCAACCGCAAACAAACTCTTAAGTGCATTAGTAAGCATTGAATCCGCCTGCATGCGAGCCAAAGGCGACCCAGCATTCGCTACCGCACTGCGCGCCTGAGTTACTTCGGTAAGCGTTGCATTTTCGTGGGTAGCATAACCCTTGACGGTTTCAACTAGATTCGGAATAAGATCAAGCCTTCGCTGAAGCTGAACATCAACCTGAGCCCAAGCATTATCCACTCGATTGCGCAATTGAACAAAATTGTTATACATCACCACAAGCGCTATTACCAAAACAATAACAAGCGCCACTACCACAACAAGAGCAATTTCCATGGGGAGCTCCTTCCCTCCTAGCCGTTTTGGCTAACCAGCTTTTATACACCTCAGATACTGAAGCGCCCACCGATTTAATACGCCTCAAGTACCGATACCCCAACGGACGCAAACGAGGTAACACGATTCCACCATCCACGCTTATACGCGTCCAGTAAACACGCAGAGGCATCTTCGTAGGAATCACACAAAATGCCTACCGCCGACCCACTTCCGCACAAAAGCACCGACTGCGCCTGCGAAAGTGATTCGGCCCACGCTAAAACTTCAGCAACCTCTGGAGTAACTTTGCAAGCAGCATCTGCTAAATTATTCCAAAGTTCAACTTCGGCAGCATCGGTTTTTTGCGAAAGCTGAACTAGGTAATCGCTATCGGGATATTGAGGATTTGCATCGAAGGCAGCATAGGCTTTTCCAGTCGACACTCCAACCGACGGTCTTACAAGCACAATAAAACCCTTACGTGGTTTAAGCGAAGTTTCAAACACTTCGCCTTTGCCGGAAAGATACGCGCAACCTCCCTTTAAGAAAAAGGCCACATCGGCACCAAGACGGGAAGCCACCTTAAACAGCCTTTCATCATCGGGTTCAATCCCCCACAAGGTAGCAGCCCCCAGCAATGCCGCTGCCGCATTTGACGAGCCGCCACCAAGACCTGCTTCTGCCGGAATAACCTTAGACAAAGACATATGAATGGTTTCGTTTTCGCTTCGCCCAAGCTCTTGAGCAAGTTCTTTTACCGCACGATAGGCAATATTGTCTTCTGCAGGCACCTCAAGAGGTGCAATATCACCCGAAGTTTCACACTTCAGTACAATCGAAAGACCCTGGTTTTCTGGATCCAACACATCGGTGTCTTCTTCAAAGCGGCGCATGGTAAGTGAATCATGCAGCGCAAGCGAGTGCATAATGGTATGCACTTCATGAAAGCCATCTTCACGTGGCGCCCCAACAGCTAATACTAAGTTTATTTTTGCAGGAGAAATTAATCTCACGTAGTTTTTCACTTGGTATCCCCTTCTACAAACAAAATGGTTGTCTCAAAAAGAGAAACAAAAATGGCAGCTTAAAAACTTGATTGTCAAGCAAGGCGCCAATTAAGCGCTGTTTGCCAACCAAGATGTCAACTATGCCCCATTTGCCTACCTATCATACCCGTCCGCTTCAAGGCGAGCCTGTCTTTTTCGTTCTTTGTTACGTTCCCTTTTCTTTTTAAAAAATGATCGAAGAATACTGGCGCACTCTTCTGCACGCACGCCTTGAGTTACTTCAAAACAATGATTAAGGCGCTCATCGCCGTGAATGGCGTAAAGCGACCCCAGGGCACCTGCCTTTGGATCGGGTGTCCCATACACGCAGCGGTCAATACGCGATTGATACATTAAACCAGCGCACATTAAGCAAGGCTCCAACGTAACATAGACCGTGCATCCCGAAAGACGCCACACGCCCAACTTTTCGGAAGCCTGCTTCATGGCAAGAAATTCTGCATGTCCTGCCGGGTCGTTGTCCGTTTCCCTGCGGTTATATCCTAAAGCTACAATACTGCCTTCATAGACCACCACAGCACCAATGGGTACTTCATCCAATTCTTCAGCAAGACGAGCCTGTTCTAAGGCTAGGCCCATAAAATACTCATCGGCCTGGATTTGGGAAGAAAATTGATCGGTCTTTACCCCGGAAGAATGCACTAATATATACCTTTCTCGTTTTATCTAAACTATCATAGGATATTCTCCTTTGAAATTTCGAGAAATATGGTATTCTATTCCGTGCTAAAAACGGAGGAATGGCAGAGCGGTTGAATGCGGCGGTCTTGAAAACCGTTGTGCCGAGAGGCACCGTGGGTTCGAATCCTACTTCCTCCGCCACTAAAACTCACAAGCGCTCGCAGAGATGCGGGCGTTTTTTGTTCCTACGAACTAAACCTAAGGAGGATTCGAACCGATGAGGTGTAAACAGCCCAGTGGGCTGTTTAGGGCCGAGCCCGAAGGGCGAGGTCATGAAATCTTTGCCGCGCAAAGATTTCGAATCCTACTTCCTCCGCCAGTGATTATTACGCCGTTCTATCCGAACGGCGTTTTTACATTAGAGACGCTACGATGCTACGCGAAAAACTTTTCACGCACGTAATCAAGCGGCATTTCTCTGCCAACCCAAAGACGTTCCCCAATGGCAGCCTGCTGCAGAAACACTCCTACTCCATCAAGAGTTTTATTTCCCTTTGCCTTTGCAAGAGAAAGCAGCTCTGTTTCACGAGGCGTATATACCATATCGGCAACAATCAAATCAGGAGCAAGCATGGATTCGTCAATCAAGCAGCCCGGTTCATCAGGAGAGCCCACAATAGTAGCATTAAGCAATAAGGTAGACTCTGCAATCGAAGCACGAAGTTTATCGGTATCCGCTAAATCATAGAGCGTTACTTCGCAGGAAGAATATTCCTTTAGGCGCTCTATTAATGCACGGCCACCTTTTACATACGAATCATCGCGATTAAACACATCAATTTGCGCCACGCCATCGAGAGCAGCTTGCACAATAACCGCAGAAGCGGCACCACCAGCACCAAGAACCGTAATCTTTTTACCTAGCACGTTAACGCCGTTTAAAACCAGATTACGCATGAAGGCAGCACCGTCAGCATTGTCACCCAAAGAGCGACCGCCCTGAATAACAACCGTGTTTACCGCACCCATAATTTCTGCCACGCGAGAGATTTCATGCAAGTAAGGCACAATGCGTTTTTTATGCGGCGCTGCTACGTTGTAACCCAAAAAGCCTAGAGCTTCCAGTCCGCGCACCGCTGTTTCCAAATTTTCCTCAGTCACATCAAGGGGAACATAAGCATAATTCCATCCAAGCTTTTCAAAGACTGCGTTATGGATTTCAGGAGAGCTGGAATGTTCCAGATACGATCCTATAACGCCCATGAGCCTTGTTGCTCCGGTGATACGACTGCTGCTGTCCATAATGCCCTTTCTGGCTTACTTTCTTTGCAAAGAATTACTTTACCGCAAGCTTATTAATTGTGAAAGTTACTCCTCGAGCCCTCTGTCACATTCAAGCAATCAAGCGTTATCAACCATTTCAACGCTACTCTTCAAGCTGTGCCGCGCATTCAAGCCACTCTTCTTCAAGGGCCTCAAGTCGGTCCTCACATTCTTTCACTTTTTCCTGTGCTTCGCCAAGTGCCACATAATCATAGGGATCAACCGCAAGCTGCGCTTCTTTCGCTTCGTCTACCTTACGCTGTGCGGTGTTCATCTTTCGCTCGAGCGATTGGAGCTTTTTGCGAATATCGCGCACCTGCGCGGCAGTGAGAGTGCTTGCAGAAGCTGCCTTATCGGCATCTTGCGCGTCCTGTGCGCCTTGACCCTGCGTGCCCTTTACACCTTTTCTGTTGTCGCCCTTATTCTTGCCTGACTGGATTCCTCCCTGATCGCTACCTTTCGTCTGACCTGATTTTCCAGATTGTTTTGATGATCCGATCGCCCCGCCGTGTGTATAGTCACTCAATAACTCCAAGTATTCATCAACACCCCGAGGTACATGAATCACTTTGCCGCCAATAAGCGCAAACTGATCATCAGTTACGCGCTCCATCAAATAGCGGTCATGGCTTACCAAAATGAGCGTACCAGGCCAGGTGTCAAGCACGTTTTCCACCGCAACCAACATATCGGTATCAAGATCGTTGCTCGGTTCGTCCAAGATAAGCACATTGGGAGAATCCAACAGAATAAGCATAAGCTGCAAACGACGCTTCTGCCCACCCGACAACGTGTTTACAGGCATATTCAGATGTGCCGAAGTAAATCCAAGCGATTCCAAAAGCGTTGCAGGACTTACTTCTTTACCATCAATTACGTAGCGCGATTTATAACGGGAAAGAACCTCGCGCACACGATCCGACCCTAGAGGGTTAAGCTCTTCGAGCTTCTGAGATAAAAAAGCAAATTTAACTGTCTTACCAATTTTTACCCGCCCTGTTTGGGGAAGCAATTTTCCTTGAATGATTTCGAGCAAGGTTGATTTACCTGCGCCATTAGCTCCGAGTAAACCATACCTATCCCCAGGGCCAATAAGCCAGGTAGCATCATCTATCACCTTGTGATCGCGGTAAGAAAAACTTACTCCTTCCACATTAATGCACTGTTTACCTAAACGAGAAATAGCGGCACGCTTCAACTCAACCGAATTACGCAGCGGCGGTTCTTCGGCAATTAAAGCCCGCGCTGTTTCCACATGGAACTTTGGCTTTGTCGATCGAGCACGCGCACCACGAGAAAGCCACGCCAATTCGCGACGCATCAAGTTCTGACGCTTTTGTTCGGCTAGCTCCGCCTGGCGCTGGCGTTCCACGCGCTGCAAAATATAGGCAGAATATCCACCTTCGAAGGGTTCCACGATCTCATCGTGAACTTCCCACATACGATCGCATACTTCATCCAAAAACCAACGGTCATGCGTTACGACCACCAAGGCTCCGTCCTTGCGCGCAAAACGCTTACGCAAGTGATTTGCCAACCAGGTAATAGCCACCACATCAAGATGATTGGTAGGCTCGTCTAATAACAGCACGTCGGCATCAGCAACCAACACACGGGCCAAATCCACCCGGCGGCGCTGACCACCCGAAAGCGTGCTCACCGGTGCATCCCAGGCAATATCTCCTATAAGTCCATCAATAATCTGACGAATTGCTGCATCCGATGCCCATTCGTACTCCGGAACATCCCCTACGATATTCCACCCTACCGATTGTGCATCGGCGAGCGTATCGTCTTGACGAAGTGAAGCAAACCGTACGCCTCCCGTGCGCACTACGCGCCCCTCATCCGGCTCGACGGTTCCATCGAACAGCCCTAACAAAGTGGATTTGCCATCACCATTCCGACCTACTACACCAATACAGTCGCCGTCGTTTACCCCTAAGGAAAGCGAATCGAAAATAGTCTTCGTGGGATACTCTAAATGTACATTTTCACAACCGAATAAAAACGCCATGCGTTCTTTCTCCTCTAACCTTATTTTGTTCGCATTCGAGTATACACGTAACCTTTTATATGGTTCCTCGTGAAGCTTTGCCGTTCGTTAACATAAAAGCGCCCCGCCCTCTGCTATAGTCGCCCCTATGGAGCACATGCATGAACAAATTGGGATCGTTTTGATCAATACGGGCTCACCCGCATCACCCGAGCCTTGTGATATTCGTCCCTACCTTATTGATTTTCTATCCGATAAGCACATCATCCGCGTTCCTCGCCCTATTTGGCTGCCCATCTTGCACGGAATTATTGCACGAAACCGCCCGAAGAAAACCGCTCCTCGCTATCAACGCATCTGGACACCGCAAGGTGCCCCTCTTTTGGTGGAATCGTTTGCACAACGCGACGCACTCAATGAGCGCTTCACAAAAGAAGGATTGCCGTACTGGTGCGAGGTAGGCATGCGTTACGGTTCCCCTTCCATAGAAGAGGCACTTTCCGCTCTTGCTGAACGCGGCTGCAATCGATTTATAGGGTTCCCCCTTTTCCCGCAAACAGCAACGTGTACCACAGCAACCTGTAAGGAAAAGTTCCTTCAAGTAGTTCCTGCTTCTGCCACCACAAACATCATCGAAGGATACGCTTCCAATCCCCTGTATTGGAAGGCGCTTTCCCAATCGATAGCCGATCATTGGACTTGGCAAGCTGGAAGCAAAATTCTTTTTTCGCTTCACTCCATCCCCCTAAACGATGTCAAAGCGGGCGACACCTATTTGGAAGAAGCGGAATATTCACTTACCAAAACAGCAGAATTGCTTGGACTTTCGCGCAGTGATTGGGCTCTTGCCTACCATTCTCGCTTCGAAGATTCGCGCGCTTGGGCAACGCCTCATCCTAAAACCGTTCTTTCAGGCTGGGCACGCGAAGGCATAAAACGCGTGGCATTGGTTACGCCCGGATTTGCTGCCGACTGTTTGGAATCGCTCTACGATATTGCCCTTGTTGCCAAAGAATTCTTTGAAGAGCAATGTCGAGAACAGGGCTTTGTGCCTGAAGTTACCTATATCCCAGCACTCAATCATCGTAGCGACCATATTGACTTATTATTCGATGAAATACGGCACGCAGGTAAAAAATTATAAGACCTCTTATATGCCCTCGTGCGCCCACGTGATAGGATGTAATCAGGCCAAACGAGAGGGGAAATTATGGAATACAAGAACATCTTAGTTCCATTCGACGGCTCTAAACATGCAATGAGTGCAGTGAAAGCCGCACTAGGACTGGTAAAGGGTTCTGAGGACAGCAAGCTTACCATCTTGCACGTGGTATCAATGAGTGTTGCTCCCACCATTTCTGAAAGCGATCCAGTAATTGGATCAACACCTACCTATATTGATTATCTTGACTACGCAAATCTCTACGACGATTCGCTTTCAAAAAAGCGTGACAAAATGATTAAAGAGATCACTGCGGCATTTCCCGATATGCCTGCTGCACAGGTTGAATATGACGCTATTGCTCATCCCTCACCCGTACAGGCAATTGTTGATTACTGCAAAAACCACCAATGCGACATGATTGTTATGGGACGCAGAGGATTGGGCGCTATCCGCGCTTCATTCGGCAGCGTAAGCTCCGGGGTTTTGCGCTCAACTGATTTACCAGTGTTGACTGTGAAGTAAAAACCGCAATTCCACGCGACACTCGGTAGTCGTCAAACAGTGTCAGAATTTGCCAACAGTACGTCAAGCGACCGCCCTTTTCAATAACGTGACAAACGTCCCGTGACAAGTGCCCCGTCCACTTGTCACACTTGCTTAAAACAAATGCGCCAGAGAATTGCTCTGGCGCATTTTTAATTTCCGAGTTAGTTTTGCGGGTTTTAAAATTCAACTTAAAACCCATCGCTTCGTGACAAGCGACCTGTCCACTTGTCACACTTGAACAGATGCTATTTGATAACCAAAACAGGCATAGGGGCTTCACGCAAAACTGCGTAGCTTACCGAACCCAGTACACCACGAATTGCACCAAGACCACGAGAACCCATTACGATCAAATCAGCATCTACCTTTTCTGCATAAGACAGAATGTCTGCCGCAGGAGTATAGCCAGGAATAACTTCAATAGCAGCGCGATCGCCCAAATCGTCCAACACAGAACCAATGCCTTCACGAACCTTTTCGGTTTCTTCTTCAATGGTCTTGTTGTACAAGTTCATAATGTCCTCAACGGAAAGCAAGTACTGCTGAGGATCAAACGAAGCACTGTTGAAGTTTGCAGGAAGCTGAGCATTAGGATGCGTCGTAACGAATACCAAGTGTAGCTTTGCGCCTGCATCGTCCTTTACCAGTTCTGCTGCCTTTTTTACTGCAGCAAGTGCATGATCGGATCCATCGTAAGCAACAACAACGTTCTTGAATACCATGGTTACCCCTCCTTTTCATTACGCTTCGATGCGCTTTTAAGTGCTTTCCCAATAAGCACTTTGTTATATCTATACCATAGCACTATATTTTGTGTCCGACCAGGATTTTTAAAGGCTTTATTCCAAGAATGCGCCCTGCGTTTCTAGGGGTTCCAAATTTATAACCGTATCGGGATCAACCGCAATAGAACGAAGATAGGTTGCAATAGCAGCATCCACTTCATACTCCAAGTCAATCTTGCCGTTGAATACGCACCAGTAGAACAAAAGCCCCGTAGAAGCAGCCGCAATACGCAGCAGCGATTCGTCAGTATCTACATCCTGACGAATAAGACCTTCCTTCTTGGCTTCATCAATATAAGAACGAACGGTGGCAATAATAAAATCGTCATCAGCATCGCGATGGATGAAGTCAAAGAAAGGATTATGGTTCGAAGCATAAAGACCTGATACAAATTCCAAGCCCATATCTTTGCAGTACACCACATAAGCACGATAGATAATCAAGATGCGCTCTACCGGATTATAGGGTTCACTTTCTTCAAGTGCTTTTTCACGATAGGGTACAAAAGCGTACTTCAAGTAGTACGAGATAAGATCTTCTTTCCCGCTAAACAGGTTGTAAAAACTGCCCGTAGAAAGACCAGCCTCGTCGCAAATATTACGAACCGTAAGCTGCTTCATTCCATCACGATTGACCAGCTTAATAGCTGCTTTGAGAAGTTTTTCTCGCGTGACCTGGGCTCGCGTTTCATGAACAGATACATATTCATTTCGCCTGATCATTCGCGATTTCCTCCTTTATTATCCTCTGCGTTTTATACGCCCGGTAAAAACTCTTGATACCCTACCCGAAAGTTTCAATGCGCGCTAGTAGCAAATGCAAAATCAAAAAATGAACACGTTTTAATTTTTGATTTATCCACGTATGACGCGAGCACCTTGCGGGGTGTCTTCAATTGTAAAGCCAAGACCACCAAGCTCATCACGAATTTGATCGGCAAGTCCAAAGTTTTTTTCTTTTCGTGCCTGAGCGCGGCAATCAAGCAAGGTCTGAATGGCTTCTTCTCCGTCCGTTCCGCCATAGTTTGCAAGCGAAGCAGCCAGCGTGATTACCTCATTTGCGCTGTCGTTTTCCGCTTCCTGACCATCGACCACCGAGATGCCCAATACACTAAGAAGTTCCTCTACCGCTTTTGCGCCTGCTTCCACCGCCTCAGCATTCATGCAGCACACGCACGTGTCGGCAAGCATCGTGTTTGCTTCCGTTACAAAAGTAAAGATAGCTCCCAGAGCACCTGCCGTATTGAAGTCATCATCCATTGCTTCAGTAAAGGAATTACGCATGGTTTCAATGGCTTGCTGATAGGCATCCATATCAAGGGCAGAAGGTTCTTCGGCTGGATTAGAGCACAACCATTCAGTGTTGTTTACAAAGTTTGTCAGACGCGTAAGAGCGCTCTGCGCCTCCTGTAAGCGTTCATCAGAAAAATCAAGCGGGCTGCGATAGTGTGTCTGCAGCATGAGCATACGCAACACACGAGCATCGGTAGTTTTTAAAACGTCGCGCAATAGCAAGAAGTTGCCCAGCGACTTAGACATCTTTTCCGAATTGATTTGCAACATGCCACCGTGCATCCAATAATTAGCAAAAGTGCAGCCACACGCAGCCTCGGATTGAGCACGCTCATTTTCATGATGAGGAAATGCCAAATCGGCACCGCCGCCATGAATATCAAAAGGAAGTCCTAAATACTTTTCCGACATTGCTGAACATTCAATATGCCAGCCAGGACGACCTTGCCCCCAAGGCGAATTCCATGAAGGCTCACCCGGTTTTGCTGCTTTCCATAAAGCGAAATCCAGCTGGTCACGCTTGCGATCTTCCAATCCCTGACCATCAGCACGAAGTTCGCGATGACCCGATTCCATTTCATCAATATTACGATGCGAAAGCTGCCCATACTTTTCGTAAGAGCGCACCGCAAAATACACATCGCCCTCCACCTCATAGGCATGACCTTGTTCGATAAGCTTTTCAACCAAAGCAATCATGGCATCAATTTCTTCGGTTGCCCGAGGGCGAATATCGGGATCCAGAACGCCAGCGGCACGCATATCCTCAATAAATGCCTGCGCGTATTCTGCGGCAACTTCTGCTGCACTTCTTCCTTCTTCAAGCGCCTTGTTAATAATTTTGTCATCCACATCGGTGATGTTCTGCACAAACGTTACGTCGAAGCCGCGCCACATTAAATAGCGGCGAATCGTATCAAAGGAAATAAAGGTTCGAGCATTACCAATATGAATGTAGTTGTACACCGTAGGACCGCACACGTACATGCCAACCTTGCCATCCACGCAAGGAACGAAGGGGCGTTTTTCGTGAGCCATAGTGTCATAAATTCGAATCATTACATCTCCTTGAACTATTCAAAAGCAGAACTCGCTATCCGCATGCCCGCTTACTAAAGTCCTATCGACAAGGTTTACTCACCCATGCGTTAACAAAATAACGTATCCGAGAATCAGAGCATACCAAACCCTAATCAAAACATGACATTGCCATTGCATGTTAGGAAGGGACGGTATTTTTTTGCTACTAATTGACTAAGAACATCGCCATACCAGCGCTACCGCTTGCGCGGAAATACCCTCTTCGCGCCCTTCAAAGCCTAAATGTTCAGTAGTCGTTGCCTTTATGCCTAGATTGTCTACCTCTATGCCGCATGCTTTGGCTAAATTTTTGCGCATTTCTTCGCGATAGGGAGAAAGCTTTGGTGCCTGAGCAGCAATAACGCAATCGATATCAATTATTTCAAAACCTGAAGAACGAACCAGCTGTGCCACTTCAGAAAGCAATTTAAGTGAATTGGCTCCTTTGTAGGCCGGATCGGTATCGGGAAACAGCTTACCAATGTCTCCCCCGCGAATTGCTCCTAAGAGGGCATCGGAGACCGCATGAGCCAGCACATCAGCGTCCGAATGACCATCTAAACCTTGATGGTGCGGTACCTCTACTCCACCCAAGATAAGTTTTCTTCCGGGAGCAAAAGCATGAACGTCATAACCAAGTCCCACGCGCATGCGACTCATAGCAGAAGCGATAGAAGGGTTATACATAGTACTGAGAGTGCCTTTCGGTTAGATATTTCGGCTAGATGTTTCAACAAAGGTTACTGCTTTGGCAAATCGGGTAAGCGCTGATTGTCTTTTGGCTTCAGCCTTTAGAGCTTCGGGTTCTAGGTTCTAGGTTCTAGGTTCAACCTCCCAGCTCCCAGCCCTCAACCGCGACCTTACGCTTCGCGACGCTCTTCCAAAGCTGCACGAATAGCGGCAGACATAAGCAGATAGTCTTCAGGAACCGTAAGTTTAATGTTGTCACGCTTACCTTCGACCACCAAAACGCGACCACCCAAACGCTCAATTAGCGACGAATCGTCTGTGCCCACAAACCCGTCTGACAATGCCGAAGCATGAGCACGGCGATAAATACCCGCGCGGAAGATTTGTGGCGTTTGCGCGTTCCAGAACACCGAACGATCGGGGGTTCCCACAATAACGCCGTTTTCAACCACTTTGAGCGTATCGATGGAAGGATGGCCTACCACTGCACCATCGCAGTCAATGTTGCCTTTTACCGTATTGATAGTGTGCTCTATCAGTTCCTTGGTTACCAGCGGACGGGCACCATCGTGCAAAATAACAAATTCGTATTCTTCAGGAACCAGTTCCAAGCCAGAGAAGGCAGATTCCTGGCGGATAGAACCAGCAGGCGCCATAACAATAGGCGTTACGAAGGGAAACGGATCAATTGCCTTTGCCAAATATTCTTCCGTGCGCTCTTCGGGGCACACAATAACAATAAGGCCCACATCGCCCACCGCATCAAATACTTCAGCAGAGCGCGTCAGAATTGGCTTGCCTGCAATTTCTACCAATTGCTTTCCGCCTTCATGACCAAAGCGCTCACCACTACCACCCGCCAAAATAATGGCAGCTGTTTTGGGCTTTTTATCAACAACACCCTCAAGGCGGGGTTCCGCCTTGAGGGCATCGAAATTCATATCGTCAAACATGGCCATTGCATGTTCAAGCACCGATGGAACGTATACGGGATCGATCGTCTTGTCAGTCATAAGGAACTCCTGTACCACCGCGCGCTATACGCATTACGCGCGGCGCGCCCCTTGCTATCGTTGGCGTTTACCAACGTTAGTCGGCTGCTTGATCCCCAGAAGATGATCCGCCACCACGCGTCGACAAGCCCGCATGACCCAAATCATATCCCGCAAGAAGCAGCTCGGCCTCTGCAGCTATGGTATCACGCTTACGCGGTGCAGGTATAGAACCAGTTCCTGCTTCGAAGGTAAGATGGTCGCCGTCTTCAGTGTGCTCAACGTCCACATCAATAACTGAACCGCTGGTCCACTTGCCTTCCAGAATCTGTTCGGAGATAGGATCTTCGATAAGCCTCTGGATGGCACGACGAAGAGGTCGAGCACCGAAGGAAAGATCGGTTCCTTCCTTGGCAATAAATTTGCTAGCTTCCTTTGTTAAATTGATAGTCATATTCTGTTCGATCAAGCGCTGACGCAACTCATCAATCATCAGATCAACGATTTCAACAATTTCATCTTCGGTGAGCGACTTGAATACGATAATTTCATCAATTCGATTCAGGAATTCAGGACGGAAGAGCTTCTTAACTTCGCTCATAACACGCGACTTAATTTCCTTGTCGTCCAAACCGCCCTTATCACCCGACGCAAAACCAAGAGGTGCGCTGGTGGTAATTTCACGAGCACCCACATTAGAGGTCATGACGATAACGGTATTACGGAAATCAACCACACGTCCCTGAGAATCAGTCAAGCGACCTTCTTCAAGAATCTGAAGCAGGATGTTGAACACATCGGGATGTGCTTTTTCAATTTCGTCAAACAGAACTACCGAATAGGGGCGCTGACGAACTGCCTTGGTAAGCTGACCACCCTCGTCATAGCCAACATACCCCGGAGGCGAACCAACCAAACGTGATACCGAATGCTTTTCCATGTATTCAGACATATCAAACGAAATAAGCGCATCTTCGGAATTGAACAGGAACTCTGCCAACGCCTTAGAAAGCTCCGTTTTGCCAACGCCCGAAGGACCCAAGAAGATGAATGAACCCACAGGGCGTTTAGGATCTTTCAATCCTGAACGACTGCGGCGAATTGCCTTGGAAAGTGCCGTGATGGCTTCATCCTGGCCAATAACTCGCTCGTGCAAAACCGATTCCATACGAAGCAGCTTTTCGGTTTCTGCTTCGGTAAGGTTTGACACGGGCACGCCTGTGGTCATTGAGACGATATCTGCCACATCTTCAACAGAAACTTCATTGAGCGTCTTGGAAGTTTTTTCCTCCCAGTTCTTCTGAGCTTCAGCACGCTCTTTTTGAAGTTTTTCTTCTTCATCGCGCACCCTTGCTGCACGCTCAAAATCCTGATCCGCAATAGCAGATTCCTTAGCGGCACGCAGCTTACGCAGATCGTCATCAATCTTTTGCAACTCTTCAGGCAACACCATGTTGCGAATTCGCATACGAGCGCCCGCTTCATCCAGAACGTCAATTGCCTTGTCGGGCAGGTAGCGATCTTGAATATAGCGATCGGAAAGGCTTACCGCAGCAGAAAGCGCTTCATCAGTAAAGTGCACATGATGATGCTCCTCGTAACGGTCGCGCAAGCCTTCCAGAATGCGAACTGCCTGTTCTTCGTTGGGCTCTTTTACTAGCACCGTTTGGAAACGACGATCAAAGGCCGAATCCTTTTCAATATGTTTGCGATATTCATCTAAAGTGGTCGCACCAATGATCTGAATCTCGCCACGTGACAGCGGTGGCTTCAGAATAGCGGCCGCATCGATTGATCCTTCGGCAGCACCCGCACCAATAAGGGTATGAAGTTCATCAATAAACAGGATGATATCGCCTGCTTGTTCAACTTCTTTAATAACCTTTTTCAGGCGCTCTTCGAATTCACCACGATACTTTGAACCCGCAACAAGCGCCGAAACGTCAAGCGTGTAAATGCGAATGTTATGCAGAATATCAGGCACCTGGTCGGCCACAATAAGCTGAGCCAAACCTTCAACAACTGCCGTTTTACCAACGCCCGGTTCGCCAATCAAAAGGGGATTATTTTTCTGGCGGCGCGAAAGAATTTGCATGACGCGTTCGATTTCGCCCGCACGACCAATAACGGGGTCAAGCTTTCCATCGGCCGCCTTTTTGGTAAGATCGGTGCCAAATTCTTTCAACATGCTGTCGGAAGTATTAACCGTAGGATCGAAGTTGGTGCCTGCGTACACGGCAGACTGTCCCACCAAATCGTTCAAAGCCGAACGAATAGCATCGCCCGTTACCCCAAGACGCGCAAGAACATCTATAGCAGTACCTTCGTTTTCGCGCACAATACCCAGTAAAAGATGCTCGGTAGAAATGTAAGACTTGCCCATCTGCATAGCTTCACGCAGGGAGTTTTCTAAAACGCGCTTCACGCGCGGAGTAAAGCTTAAGTGGCCCGAAACATCGGTGTTTTCGTCTATGGACACAACCTGACGAACGCACTGCACTGCAGCATCGTACTTTACGCCAAGTTTATCCAGCGCTTGTGCAGCCAGTCCATCCTGTTCTTTCATGAGCGCCAAAAGTACGTGTTCAGTACCCACGTAAGGCTGGTGCAACGCACGCGCCTCTTCCTGAGCAAGAACAAGCACCTTCCGCGCTTTGTCTGTGAATTTGTCAAATGACATATATGCCTCGATTCTCGCGGCGGAATTTCTAAATTTGCTCACCCAATCCTAGCACTCGATGACGAGGAGTGCTAGTTTGTCATGTTTTCGTAACAAGTTGTCACATAGTTATCGCAAATTTGTGCCTAAAATTCTACCATTTTACGAACAGGAGAACATAGCTTACACGACCGCCCTAGCACTATGGTCTTTAGCGCTGTCATTTTTGCAAGCTGAAAAAAGTTCAACGACATAGGCTGAAACACCCAGCATGTGACCAAGGGCGATCGATCTTCTGGTTCGGTTATAACGCTTGCGGTATTGCACACTTAAGCAGCAGAGACAAACTTCACATGAAGCTCCAAAGTCAGCGAGAGCCCTTATGGCGCTTCAGATTAGTGCGAAAGCCTAAGGACGCGTACTTTGTTACGCGACGAAGGCTTGGAGCGCTAAGCTGTCCGCCATAAGGGCTCGCAGTGTCAAGAGAGAGTTTATTACTAACTAGGCGCCCGAGAGGGCGCGTGCTGCTGTTCCCGACAGAAAACTGGCAACACACGCAAATCAAACTAGTTAGTTTTTAGCTTCAGGACGCATATGTGGGAACAGCAGCACATCCCTGATGCTTGCCTGATTCGTAAGAAGCATAACCACACGGTCGATACCAATACCAATACCGCCTGCAGGAGGCATACCATACTCAAGAGCGCGAATATAGTCGGTGTCGTATTCCATTGCCTCATCGTCACCCGAGGCTTTTTCTTCCATCTGCTTCTGGAAGCGCTCTGCCTGATCTACCGGATCGTTTAATTCGGAAAATGCATTGGCGTATTCATGTCCCGCAATTACCAACTCGAAACGCTGCGTCAAACGAGGATCACCCTCAAAGCGCTTCGCCAAAGGGCTTACCTCAACGGGATAATCCACAACAAAGGTGGGATTCACGATAGTGGGCTCACCAATTTCATCGTAGAGCTCTGCAATAAGCTTGCCTGCAGTCCATTCAGGCTTTACCTCAATACCGTGCTTCTTAGCAAGATCTGCCAGATGCTCCACTGGTGTGTCGAGCGATACTTCTTCCCCTAAAGCGTCGGACACGACTTTAGTCATGGGAACAGAAGGCCATTCGCCCGAAAGATCAATGATCGAACCCTGATATTCTACTTGCTCAGAATCATTAACTGCCGCATTTGCTGCCTTAATTACCCCTTCAGCAAGCTTCTTCATACCTTCGAGGTCACTGAAGGCACGATAAGCTTCCATGGTGGTGAATTCAGGGTTATGCGTGGGATCCATGCCTTCGTTGCGGAAAATGCGCCCAATTTCGAACACGCGCTCAAAGCCACCCACCAGCAAACGCTTCAGGTGTAATTCAGTTGCAATGCGCAAATAGCATTCCTGGTTTAACGCATTGAAATGAGTAATGAAGGGCTTTGCCGTAGCGCCACCCTGAATGGTTTGCAGGAAGGGTGTTTCCACTTCATAGTAACCATCGTTTTCCATGTAGTGGCGAAATGCCGAAACAATCTTAGAGCGCTTAATAAATGTATCGCGCACATCATCATTAACAATAAGGTCTACGTAGCGCTGGCGATAACGCAGTTCCTTGTCCGCCAAGCCATGGAATTTTTCTGGCAGTGGACGCAACGCCTTAGAAAGCAGTTCGAACGTATCCACCGCAACCGAAAGCTGACCGCGACGAGTACGCATTACCAAACCTTCAGCGCCAATCCAGTCGCCCAGGTCAAGATCCTTCATTTCTGCAAAGGCATCTTCGCCCAAAGCATTAATTCGACAGAACAGCTGAATTTTTCCGGTGGAATCCAACAGTTCGAAGAAAATAATTTTTCCCTGAACGCGCTTTGCCACAATGCGGCCGGCAACCGCCACGCGGTCTTCGGTATTTTCACCATCACCCAGATCCTGGTATTTTTCATCCAAATCGGCTACATGATGAGAATAGTTATAGGCATGACCATAAGGGTTTTTTCCTTCGGCCAGCATAGCCTCGCGCTTTGCGCGACGAACTTCAATAGGGTCGTCTTCAATAATCTGTTCTGTTGAATCTTGTGCCATTGTTGTCCATTTCTTTAGAGCAGGCTTTTATAATGCCCGTTCCTGCTGTTTGTTATCTTTCTTCCTGAAAGGCTAATGCCCCTACCATACAAAAACTGATAATTTAGTGTTCAATCTTCAAGATCTTCATCTTGATAACACGACCGGTAGGACCGGTGGTTTCCACTTCGTCGTCCTTTTTGTGACCCAAAAGAGCCGATCCTACGGGTGATTCATTCGAAATTTTGCCCGCTGCAGAATCGCTTTCGGCGGCACCAACGATAGAAAACACGCGCTCGCGGCCACCCATTTCAACCGTTACACGGCTGCCAATATTTACCTTGCCAGAACGTTTAGGAGCAGAAACAACAGTAGCTTCGCTTAAGATGCGCGTAATTTCTGCAATACGAGCCTCCATCATGCCCTGCTCGTTTTTAGCATCGTCATATTCAGAGTTTTCGGAAATGTCGCCAAATTCACGTGCTACACGAATACGCTCGCCAATTTCAGCACGCTTTTCTGTTTCCAGATAATGCAATTCCTCTTCGAGCTTTTCTTTGCCTTCTTCGGTCAGAATGTAGTTGTTATCAGCCATAATGTACTACCCCTCGGCCAAGCGCAGACTTGGCCTCTTGTCCTTTCTTTACCTGCGAAAGGGGCGCGCTCGCGAAGAACGTGCCCCTTACTTTACTTTCTATACCGCTTAAGCTTGTTTTAAGCGTTGTTGGTTTCTTCTTTGCCTTTTGGCGCGGGCTTAGCTGAAGTTGGTTCAGGCTTATCAATAACTTCCACCTCAATTTCTTCAGGGGCGCTATCTTTAGCCTCTTTAGTCGGAACTTCTTCAGCTTCTTGGACCTTTTTATTTCCGCCCAAACCTTCGCGCAAATTCTTTACCGCTTTACCAATTGCAGTGCCCAACTTGGGAAGATTTTTTGGACCAAAAATAATAAGAATAACGATAAGGATAATGGCAATTTCAAAAATGCCGAAAGGTCCTATTTTCATGCAAGTACCTCCACATCCTAGGCAATCTCTTCGGAGTCATGCAGCACAAGGCCTGCTGCCCAGCGCCTATGGTAAAAACCGCAAGCGACACCCAGTTTTTCTACCTTCGAGTGAATGGTTTCACTCTAGCAAAAAAGAGCGATACCTATACGTAACGCTCCCTTAGTGGTTGAAATGGTCGGGATGACAGGATTCGAACCTGCGACCTCTGCGTCCCGAACGCAGCGCTCTACCAAGCTGAGCCACATCCCGTTTGCCAACTAAGCCAAGTGCTCCTACTAAAGAACATCGGTAATTAGCGGGTGCTATATTAGCACATCTTTATAAAAAGAACAGCGCCGCCCCGCTTCCTCCATAATTAGCAAGCGAAACGGCTTCTGTTAACACTTACGACTGCTTAATAGCGCACGTACCACATTCCTGCATGAACTGCACTAATTTTTACCACATCGCCCGTACGAGGCGCATGAATCATTTGACCATTACCAATATACACACCGGTATGATGGCTGTTTAAGCAGAAGTCCCCCGGTTGAGGATTGGAAACGTGAGTCCAGTTATTCATTGCACCCGTATAAGTCCAATGATTACCATATTTACCCGTAATGCAATAGCCAACTAAACCAGAGCAGTCAAAGGCATTAGGACCTGCCGCTCCCCATACATAGGGCTTGCCAAGTTGTGCGTAAGCACGGTCTACAATAACATTGCCCGTTACCGTTGGTACTTTGTCATTGTTGTAATTGCCGCCGGAAGGCTGATTCTTTAATGCAGCTTCAGCTGCTGCCTGACGAGCACGTTCAGCCTCTTCCTCTTCCTTCTTCAAAAGCTCTTCAGCTTCAGCAGAAAGCTGATCATAAGTTTCCTGCATTTCTGCCGTTGTTGCTTCAGCTTCTTCCTTTACAGCTTGGGCTTCGGCGGTTTTATCAGCAGCAATTTGCGCCTGCTCTTCAGCTTCAGCCTTTGCTGCTTCTAATTCTTCACGCGCATCTTTGGTCTGCTGAACCAGCTCCGCATCGTCTTCGTTGAGCATTTCCAGCATGTTCCAGGTGGTTGCAAATTCCTCAAACGAAGATGCACCCAAAAGTACATCAACAAAGCTGATGGAACCTGAACGATACATATCCCGAGCACGATCGCCCAGTTGCTCTTGGTAGCCTTCAATCTCTTTTGTTTTTTCATCAACTTTTGCTTGGGCTTCTACAACCTTAGCTTCAGCTTCTTCCTGAGCATCAAGTGCTGCATAGTAGTCGTTGGACGCTTCATCCAGTTTTACCTGCATTTCTTCAAGCTGCTTAAGGACTTGTTTTGCTTCGGCGCGTTTTTCTGCCGAAGTAGGTTCAGCGTAAGCGGAAACAGTGGGAACCATAAGACCCACTAAAAGAATAACAGCCATTACGGCCGCAACGAATGCCCGCTTTTGTGTTGCGATTTTAGTGCTCATCTGGGGATATCCTTCCTCTGATTCGAGCATAGGTAGTTTGTTTAAGCGATAGCACGTAAACCTTAGCAAATATAGATGGGGTGTCGCAACTATTTCACAGGTTCCCCACGATGAACGGTTGTTAATTTTTTGGAATAATCCCAGGTCATTCCCTTAGAGCTATAGAGAGCTTCAGGGAAGCAAACCACAATACCGGGGAAAAGCTCGGTGGTTTCGATCTATATCTTGTGCTTATGCCGCGATTCGCTAAGTTCGCCTTATTTTGTCAAAACTATCTGAACCGAGATAATTTCATGATTCCTCTCGCTGTCAAATTCGCAAAGTTTGAATGTATTTCTTGTTTCAACACAGGAATTGACCGCTTAGTTACAGCTCGTGAATGGCTCCACGTTCAACTTTCCCCGATTCGAATAGTTTTGACAAAAAATCTCACTTGCGGTTTACCCTGCAAGACGAACAAAAAGCCCGCCGAAGCGGGCTTTAAAACGTTGCGAAATTGGTTCAGTGCTTAAAGCACGTTAAAACTTCTTTGGGCACTGACGCATGTTTTAGTAGCGAACGTACCACATATCACTATGAACAGCACTGATCTTTACCACGTCCCCTGTCTGAGGAGCATGAATCATTTGACCACCGCCAATATAGATACCAGTATGGTGGCTGTTGATGCAGATATCGCCAGGCTTAGGGTTAGAAACAGGGGTCCAACCAGCAATGGTACCTGTGGTGCACCAATGATTACCATACGTACCAGTTAAGCAGTAACCTACCAAACCAGAGCAGTCAAACGAATTAGGACCAGCAGCACCCCAACCATAGGGCTTGCCAAGCTGTGCGTACGCACGATCTACTACGGTATTACCGGTTACGGTTTGATCTTTGCCATTATTGCTAGAGGGCTTGCTTGGCTTATCGCCATCATTGCTATTGTTGTTAGATGGAGCATTGTTGCCACCATTGCCAGATTCAATAGCTTCTTCAGCAGCCTGTGCTTGTGCAGCATCTTCAGCAGCCTGTTCCTGCTCTACCAGTTCTGCTGCTTCAGCAGAAAGGCTGTCGTAAACGGATTGCATTTCAGCAACTTTGGCATCTGCCGCATCGGCAACCTGCTTTGCTTCTTCAGCCTTATCAGATGCTACCTTAGCCTGCTCTTCAGCTTCAGTCTTAGCAGCCTCAAGTTCTTCACGAGCAGTCTTGGTTTGCTGCACCAACTGAGCGTCATCCTGGTTCATATCTTCCAGAATGTTCCAAGTGGTTGCAAAATCTTCAAACGAAGTAGCACCAAGAATTACATCCAAAAACGTAGTGGAACCGGAACGATACATGTCACGTGCGCGATCGCCCAACTGTTCCTGATAACCCTGAATTTCAGTGGTTTTTTCTTCGATCTGCTTCTGAGCTTCGTCTACCTTTGCTTCAGCATCCATTTGCTCCTGCAAAGCATTCTGATAATCACCGCTTGCTTGATCAAGTTCAGCCTGGTAAGCGTTTAATTGCTCGAGTGCTGCATCTGCTTCTGCCTGAGCATCATCTGCTGGACTTGCAAAAGCGCTTGATGCTGGAATGGCTAAGCCTACTGCTAAAACCACCGCAAACAAGCCCGACAAAACGGCTTTTGCGTTGAGCTTACGTACTTGTTCAGCCATAAAATTAAGCCTCCTTATGCCCACCATTCGCTTTGCTGATTGCATTACCTATTCCAAATATGCAAAGCATGAGCTTGGTTCATGGTAACAAAAGGACAACACTCAATCAAAGTAATGTGAAGACGAACTTCATAACACCAGGTAAACGCTTCGTTTTCCAAAATTCCCAAATTTCACCGAATCAATTTTGGCTGTTAGACCAAGCGAGCTTAAGTTCTAATCGCTAAACTTTTTCACTTCTTCTTTTTGTTTTTCGATTTGATCTTTTACGTACTGAAGTTCACGCTCGTAACGACGTTGGGCTTCCTGAGCGCCAAAGGTCTGCAAGTTTTCAGGAGAAGCAAGGTGCACTTCAAAACGCAATCCTTTAAGCGATGCTGCCTTGGCCTGAATAAACAGAAACGCAAAACCTGCAACGCCCGCCACCAGCGAAGCAGCCAAAATAGCAACCTTGGCAATCATCACATTTTCCGGACTTACAAAAGCCAAGTTTGCGACAAAAATAGCCATAGTAAAGCCAACGCCACCCAGCAAGGCAGCACCGAGCATATGGGCCCAGTTCACATTTTCTGGCAGCGAAGAAAGTTTGCTCTTTACGATAAGGAAACTCATAAGCATAATGCCCAGCGGCTTACCAATTACCAAGCCAAAGAATACGCCTAAGAAAATGGAATTGCTTACGATATCGCCTACGGCAGTTTGCGTAAAGGCAACGTCGGCATTCGTTAAGGCGAACAACGGCAAAATAGCGAAATATACCCAAGGGTACAGTTTACGCTCCAAGCGTGTTGCGGGCGGAACCACATGACGCGCTACGCGTTCTAGACGGGTAACACTTGCCAGATAGTCGGCCTGGCCAATAACGGGTTCGTCTGGCACAAAAGTTTCATGTACTTCTTTTACACGCTCGCCCGACCAATTGGCAAAGCTCTTCAAATCAACGCGAGAACCCGATGGAATAACAAACGCCAACAATACGCCCGCAATAGTGGAATGAACACCCGACATAAATATGCAATACCACAGCACTGCACCAACGAGCAGATAAGGAACAAGCGAATAGATATGCGACCTATTCATAAGAATAAGGGCGATAAGAACCACAAGTGCAACTCCCAGCCACATCAAAGAAGGGCTTTGCCCGTAGAAAATAGCAATAACTAAAATTGCTACGATGTCGTCTGCTACTGCAAGAGTGCTTAAAAACACGCGTACGCCTGCAGGAACACGCGATCCTAAAAGGGCCAAAATACCAAGCGCGAACGCAATGTCGGTTGCGGTGGGAACACCCCAACCCATCATGGTGTCTGGATTTCCCGCATTGAACAGCAGATACACCACAATGGGCATCATAACGCCACCAAGTGCTGCACCCACAGGCAAAATAGCCTGACGAATGTTGGTAAGTTCACCGACCGTCATTTCATACTTAATTTCCAAGCCTACCAGCAAGAAAAAGATAGCCATCAAAATGTCATTGATGATGTGCGCCAAAGACATTTCAGCATGCGCATCGCCAAAGCCAAGCGTTACTTCGGTGTGCCAAAATTCATAGAAAGGCTCATGAAAGGCAGTATTTGCCACAATAAGCGCAACAATAGCGCCCAAAAGCATGACACCTGCAGCTTTTGTAGTGGAGTGAGTAAGTTCTACAATCTTATGATAACGACGCTGATGACCTTCAGCTTCTTTAATAAAAATGTCAGATTCGTGATGGTGATGCTGAGCCATAGAACATAAGACCTTTCACTTTCCGTGAGCACATACAAAGCCTAACACCTTTTACATGCCTCTTTTCCCCTTAAACAAGAAAACGCACGGTTTGGTTATCTAGGCAAAGGCGAAGTGTTCCAGTGCTGTAGCAAGCGTACTTCACTGAAAGTTTTCGCGAATTCTGTCTACTCTAGTTTTCGACAAACACTTGGTGGTCTTGTTGAAGGCCTATTTTTATTCAAAATAACAGAAAACGAGGATGATTTATATTTCCCGTAAGAAAGCTGACACTTTAGCACCCGACTGAACGCATACCATGCGAAATTTCGCATGCAAAATTTCGCATGCGTCATATACGAAACATTCTTTCAAAACGTGAACACGCTCAAATTGTTCCCACAAGTCAACGAAAGTGCGTTAGACTGATAGATGAAAACGGTAGACGAGGGGAATTGGAAAGCCGTTTCCAACTGGGAAGATCACTCGCTTGCGGTTCACACCACACCGCAGCTTTTGTTTTCATCTCGTTTTGAATACTCGGCACCCACTCCCTTTAGTCACATCGTAATGTAGGTTCCAGTATGAGAGGTGAAACTATGGATATCACCATCACCGGTCGCAAGATGCCCGTAACTGAAGCTTTGCGTGCTTATGCAGAAGAAAAAATTGGCAACTCCATGAAGGTTATGGATATTGATCCGCTTACGGCTGAAGTTGTTCTTCATGTAGAAAAGAATCCTGCCAATCCTACTCCTGCTACCTGCGAAGTAACCATGCGTGCGCGCGGTCACATCATTCGTGTTGAAGAGCGCGATGAAAATATGTATGCCGCTATCGACGTTGCTGCTGCTAAGGCGCTTCGCCAGCTGCGCAAGTACAAGACTCGCGTTATCGACAAGAAAATTGCCGATGCTCCTGTAGTTGACAAGAGTGCTCCTGCAACCGAACTTGATCTTGATGGTTTGATGGCAGAACTTTCCCAGGATGACGAAGTAGTACGCGTAAAGGATTTGGTTCTTGAGCCTCTAACTGAAGAGGAAGCACTTATTCAGATCGATCTTTTGGGTCACGACTTCTTCGCGTATATCGATCGCGACACCAACGCATTCTGCATTCTGTATCGCCGCACCAATGGTGGATATGGCTTGCTTAAGCAGACTGACGCTGAATAAAACGCGCATTCAGCTCAGCGAACGGCGTAAGTAGCAAGTTTTAAGCTACACACAAGGGTTGTTAGATAACTCGGCTACCAGCCCACACATAACTCGGCATAGCAAAGGGGAGCTTATCAAGCTCCCCTTTCTTGCATTATGCAGTCAACCTTTCCTGTGGAGGTCTTCCTGCATTGAAAACCAAGACTCCTCGGCGCTATTAAGTTTAGTCAGCATTACCTTCGGCAAAACGCGCTAAGAACGACTTGGTGCGTTCATGCTGGGGATTGCCAATAACTTCCTTGGCGGGACCTTCTTCTACGATAATGCCACCGTCCATGAACGCTACGCGATCCGCCACATCACGCGCAAAGGCCATTTCGTGCGTAACAATAACCATGGTCATATGCTCATCGGCCAATTCACGAATAACACGCAGCACTTCTTGAGTAAGCTCTGGGTCAAGCGCAGAGGTGGGCTCATCGAAGAACAGCACGTCTGGATCCAACGCCAAGGCACGCGCAATAGCTACACGCTGCTGCTGACCGCCCGAAAGCTCACAAGGAACCATGTCTTCTTTGCCGGTAAGGCCCATTTTTGCCAGAAGTTCGCGGCCTTTCGCCAATGCTTCTTCCTTGGGCTTTTTCTGCACGCAAATAAGCGCGTCAGTCACATTTTGCATGACCGTATAATGCGGAAACAAATTGAAGTTCTGAAACACCAAACCATAGCGCTTCTTTGCCTGAGCCAACACATCCTTGCCGCCATATACCGCCTTGCCCGATTCATCAGGCGTGGTTACCACCTGTAAATCACCATAAGAAAGCGACCCTGCATCCAACGTTTCAAGAAGCGTCATACAGCGAAGTAGCGTAGACTTGCCACCACCGGATGGACCGATGATAGACAGTACATCGCCCTGTTCTACTGTTAATGAAATATCTTTCAACACTTCGTTGCCGCTAAACGCTTTGCGTGCATGCTGCAAGCTTACAACTGGTGTATTTCCCATAATGAAAACCTCTTTCATAACTTACAAGACAACTTCGCTTCGTGCCTTATAAGGAATAATTCTTTGCTCATACAAGCTCGGTTGAAAAGCGGATCTGGCCTTACAGGACCGAGGGCCCTTTAATGGCTTGCCAGCCCTTTTTGTCGATAATTCTTGGACATCGCTTTGCCACTCTTAGTCGTGGTAATAAGCCATCTTCTTTTCCACACGTCCAATAATGAATTCGATAAGCAAGCAGAACACCCAGTAAATAAGCGCTGCTAATGCGTAAGGAATCATGGAAACTTCACTTGCAGAAATTGCCTTAGCAACCGAGAACATTTCAGCAACACCTAAAACAAAGGCAAGCGAGGTATCTTTGACCAGCGTGATAATCTCATTGCCCATAGCTGGCATGATTCGTTTGATTACCTGAGGCAACACGATTTTGAAGAAGGTTTGCGAACGCGAATACCCCAAAACAAGCGCCGCTTCATACTGCCCCTTCGGAATAGATTGCAAGCCTGAGCGATAAATTTCTGCGAAGTAAGCCGAATAATTAAGAATGAAGCCCAAGGCACAGGCACCATATTTCCAGTCGGTATCCATAGAAATGCCGAACAGATAATAGGGCGCAAACATAAACGCCATAAGCTGCAACATCAACGGCGTACCACGCAGAATAGAAATGTAGAACTGCGCCACCAGCGAAAGTGGTTTAAATTTCGACATACGAGCGAGTGCCACCACAATGCCCAGCGGCAATGACCCAATAAGGGTAACCACAAAAATCCAGGCAGATAACCCTAATCCCTCAAACAGGGCTCCCACCATGACACTTAATTCCATATCTTCCTCCTTGTGCCTTTAGAAAGTCTGGAGTAATTTTTGGCGCCGCTCTTTCGCAGTACCTTTGCTGGCCTTACGAATCAGCACTAACAATTCATATCTTCCAGCCTCAAAGTGCTTTGTTATTTTTCGTATTCTCATTCGTTAGATATAGGCACTACGCTTACTCTTCGCCCAGTGCACATATCTAACAACTCAGAAACGCAACAAAGGGCGGAGGAAAACCTCCGCCCAGAAATTCATCGTTTACTGCCTTACCGCAGTGAGTACTTCTTACTTAAGTACCCAGTTTTCAATGTTCATACCGTAGTCGGCATACTTATTAATAAGTTCTTCTACGGTACCGTCTTCATACATTTCCTTTAAGGTGTCGGTTACCTTCTGAGCTAACGCATCGTTGCCCTTCTTGAAACCAACCGCATAGTGCTCGGAGCTCAGTGGCTCTTCAAGCATGGTATAGGTACCTTCATTTGCAGACATCTGATACTGCGCAATAGAAAGGTCGCAAGCAACCGCATCAACCATACCAGACTCAAGCTGCATGAAAGCATTGTTGTAGTCGCTTAAGGTTTGCAGTTCTGCAAACGTACCGGCAAGTTCTGCCTGGTCGCCCTCAAGTACGTCAAGCGCCGCAGAATCAACCTGAGTTACTACCGTTGCGTCAGCAAGACCTGCAAAATCGGTAATGCCAGAATCAGACTTAACTACAATTACCTGTTCGTTAAGCATGTAAGGTTCAGAGAAGGTGTAATCATCTTCGCGGCCTTCCATGGTGAAACCATTCCAAATGCAGTTAATGCTGTCCTGGTTTAACAGAGCATCCTTTGCGTCCCAGTCAATAGCTTCAAGCTGGACATCCCAACCATTGCGTTCTGCTACTTCTGCTGCCAAATCAAGGTCAAAACCAGTTGGCTCGTTATTTTCGTCCATGAAACCATAGGGAGGATAGCTGTTATCAAAGCCAACAATAAGCGTGCTGATATCCGCAGACGTATCTTCCGTGGATTCTGCTGCTTCTTCATTAGATGAAGAGCAACCCGTAAGAAGAACAGCTGACAAACAAGCAACGCATGCAAGTGTCAACAGGGCAAGTAGTTTCTTTTTCATGAATACCTCGCTTCATGGTTTGCTGATACCTTTTGCCATGCAGTTTTGGTTTTAAGAAAACTTTAACTTTTGGCGCTTTAGCACTCTAGCATACTAAAGCGTTGTGAGTATATCATATCTCCTCCGCGTTTCGAAATTTAAGCTAAACGGTATTCTGTTCCCTTTTTAGTGGGTCAAGTTTTAAGCTTTTGCAAACTCATGAATAATTCCAAATTTGACTCTACCAAAGCGCCGCGCACACGACTACAATAAGCGCACCATGAAGAATTTACCTATCATACGTATGGCCACTGTTGCCGATGCTGCTGCGTTGCGTGAGATTTATCTCCCCTACGTTCGCTCTACTGCGGTTACGTTTGAATTGGAAGATCCCACGCTTGAAGACTTTGCTGAACGCGTGCGCAAAACACTTGAACGCTACCCTTATATTGTTGCCGTTGAAGAGGGCGAAATTGTAGGGTATGCCTATGCGTCGGCGTTTAGGCCCCGCGCCGCTTATCTTCACTCCATCGAAACTTCTATTTATATGCGCATGGACTATCGTGGCAAAGGTGTTGGCCGCCGTTTGTATGAAACCCTTGCGAAGCTTTTAGTTCTTCAAAATGTATTCAATATGGAAGCTTGTATTGCGCACTGCGATCCTGCAGATGAATATGTGCCCGCCACCAGTCGTCTGTTCCATGAGCGTCTTGGATTTAAACTAGTAGGCAAGTTTAATAAGTGCGCACACAAATTTGGCCGCTGGTATGACATGATTTGGATGGAACGCATTTTGGGCGATCATGTTGCAAGCCCCGAACCTTTCAAGCCGCTGCCCGAAGTCGATAAAGAAAAGATTGCCGAAATACTGGAACTTGCATAGCATCCAAGTTTACCAAGCCCGTTGCAACCTTCCTTTCGCACTAAAGCACTCTTTGGCAACACCGCCCTGTCCAATTATGTGACAACACCCTGTCCACTTGTTACGCGTTAGCTTTTTAGGTTTGGCTTCACAAACAAAACGGCTATAAGCAAAACCATAAGAGCGCATACCGCCGAAAATCCAAATCCAATATGGAATCCCCACGCCGCAGAACCCAGAGCGGGCCCCACTACCACAATGGCACACACCATAAGTGCCGTACCAAGCGAAGCACACGCCTGACGAACTGCCGTTCCAAACGATGAAGCATCGGTCATAAACCAAGGAGGAAGCTTAGACATTCCCCACGAATTCAAAGGCCCAATAAGCCCCGATACCCCAATAGCACGAACACCCTGCATAACAAAAATGACCCAATAGGGCGTATGCTCGTCCACAAACGCCATCATGGTAGCGCCCGCGGCCAAAAAACAAGCCGCCACTACTACCACAGGGCGCGCTCCAATTTTGTCAGTCAAAATACCCGCAAGTGGATTTATCACGAAAGCCGCAATGGTTCCAGGCAAAAGAGCGAGCCCCGCCATAAAGGCGCTACCCCCACACAAGTTTTCAATATAAAGCGGAATAATGAGCGTGATGCCCATAAAACTGGCGTATAGAAAATTGCTTGCCCAAAAACTTACGCAATACTGACGAGAATTAAGAATTTCAAGATGAATAAGCGGATAGTCCACGCGACGCTGGCGGCGCATAAAGAACACCAAAAATACCGCACCTGCAATTACGGGAAGCCAAACAAAAGGACTGCCCGGCCCATAACTTGATGCATTCGAAAAACCCACTAACAGACCACCAAATCCAAGGGCTGATTGACAAAGCGACAACACATCAAGACGCATACCGCAATCTTCAGCTGGTGTTTTCCTAATAGCAAACAGCGCAATAACCGTAAGCACCATTGAGCAGATAGCTAACACTACAAAAAAGCTTCGCCAACCTGTTGCTTCAAGCATCCATCCGCCAATAGTTGGGCCAATGTTAGGGGCAAACCCCATCGCAATACCAGAAATACCCATGGCGGTTGCCTGCCTATCGGAAGGCACCGACGTCATGATAAGACTCATCATCATAGGCATCGTAATACCTGCCGAAATTGCCTGCAGTACGCGACCTGCTATGAGCATTGGGAAATTCAGCGCCGCAGCATCAATAACGCCTCCCAGTACCAACAGTACCAATGAAGCAAGAATTACCTTTTTAAGTTCAAAGCGCCTCATAAGATAGGTAACCGCAGGAACGGTAATACCCGATACCAACATATAGAGTGTTGTTACCCACTGCCCTACACCGGCATCAACCCCAAAATCCTGGGCCATTCCGGTAAACATTGAATTGAGGGCTGTTTGCGACAAGTTACCAAAGCACGACCCCAATATAACAAGAGAGACAAGGAGCACCACATACTTCATATCGGGCTTTTGCGTATTTGCCTTATCTGCCATGACATACCTCGAAACTCACGCTATCTTGATGGTCTACGAATTTAAACACGTTGCTTGCACTTAATCTATCAGAAAGATTTCGAAGGTATAGTTTTATACGTGAACAGAATTAACAAACAGAACACTTTTCAAACAAATGCGCGCAAAGCATCCAGCGGCGGCAGCTCATGCAATGTCCTTGTTGTAATAAGCTGGCTTGCGGTGGTGGTGATGGCTGGCATTATTTTTTGGATGTCCGCCAATACAGGTACCAACATCAATGAAGGATTGGGGATTATTTCTGCCCTTAAAGGAGCTCTTACTTCGGTAACTCAAGCTATTTTCGGTTACCAAGTAGATGTTTCTCCTGTTGGGCACTTTGTTGAATACTTTGTTTTTGGCGCACTTCTGTTTAACGCACTGCGATTTCATATGCCTTTATCGCGTGCACTGTTATTTGCGATCCTCATAGGCAGTGGCTACGGAATAACCGATGAATTCCACCAGTACTTTGTTCCTGAAAGAAGTTGCGACCCTATGGATTGGCTTGTAGATACCATTGCAGCAACAATCGGTGCAATAGTATGTCGCTTAGCTATAGAAAGTCGGCTTTCAAAACATCTTAAAAACTAGCATCGCTAAGGCAGGTAAAGACCAGCTTTACCAAGGCGGTTTACAACTAAGCTAAGCAAGAAACGCCAGCGCTACTAAGATGGCTAGAACCTATTCCCTAAGTATGCCTAAAACATGATAAGAAACTCTTTAGTTGACTTAAGCACAACGAACATTCACTTCAAGGCGACGGTATCCACCTTGTAAAAACTTATCGATATCCAATTCATCCAATTCGCGAAGCACTACATTGCACACTGAGGCTAATTCTTCAATTGTGCCTGCTTCATCGGTGTCGTAAATGCCCACTGCGCCAAACCGCTGGCTAACTAAAACCTCTGCAGCGTACAGAGAATCTTCAAAACCCCATGTCTCTTCTGCTTCAGTGTGCATTTTTGCTTGAGCTTGGCGAATAGCAAGAGGCCCGCGTTTGGAAATACCCATATCACAGCTGGAAAATACTTCTTCGAAGCAAGAATAAATACCAACACGTTCCAAACCAAGGCGAAGCAATTTTCCAGGGCTAGAAGAAACAATGGTCATATGAATCTTTCGGCGTCTGAGTTCCTCAACTAATTCAACCGCACCCTGGCGAGGTTCAACTTCGTAACGATAGAACGCTTCAAGAACGTCATCCATATACGCAAGAATTTCTTCAGGGCTTTCGCCTATACCATAGTGTTCATGAAAGTAACGAACGGTTTGAACAGGCGTATTGGCGTTTAAGGTGATACGTTCCTCTTCAGAAAGCACAATACCTGCATCCTGGGCAATTTTGGATTCAAGGTTCTGCCACATACCCATAGAATCAAGCAGTGTGCCATCACAATCGAAAATAACTCCTTTTACGTTCACTACTACCTTCTTTCAATTAATCCACCTCTTAGTGATGGATGCCAAATTTAAAATTTGCGCTATGTTGTGCTACGTTGCACTACGTTAACTGCACTACGTTAACCACACTACAAAGCTGCATAATGCTTGCGAGCGTTGAAAGTGTCTTGCCAAAAACATACATGCAATGTTCTTTTATTTTTTTACCGAATGAAGCAAGCCCAAACAATCACGACCACGTTAAAAAATGCGTTCATATGTTGAGTATTTATTAAATAGAAAGATTCTTCTTCAAAGTTAAACCGAAGAGGCCAAAAACTCTTAAGGGACAGACTCCTCAAATAGGGTGAAGGTGATCACACAGGATCAATTCCCAGGTAAGGTGAGGGCACCCACCACCCAGCAGATGCCCCATCGTTCACTCTCTTGTTAGGACAAGAGGATTCGCTCGGAGAACAAAGTGTTAGACGAAAAAGGACAAGACAAGTAGCGTCATCTCCCAAGAGCCCGAACAAGAGATGCGCCAGCGAAGAGGTGCAGAGGATTCCGCGAAGCACTTTGTTCTCTCTAAGTTAACCATGGATAACTTATACTGAAAACAGAGCTAAGTCAACCTTATTTTGAATTATTTTGATTCTTGACACTGGATTGGCCACACACCTGCCCGATGAGGACCGTTTACCTTGCAATAAATATGCAAAGTATTTTGCCAGCACAGGCACACTAGCGCCTGAAAGAGCCCAAAAAAGAAGCGCCGACGCAAGAGGGGTATCACGTCGGCGCAAGCGACAAAAAAGCCGAAGCTTAGGTATCGCTCCTGTTGTTTATTGTCTCACCTGGGGTTTCAAAAATGAACCTGTTATTACAATTTTATTTATAGATGGTTTCTATAGGTTAGAAAACCTAAATTTTAGCAAAAGGTAAGCGGTTTCTTGCTCACTTTATCGTATTGATTCTTTTTGCTTTAAGAAAGTAAGTCGCTTCTAGCCGCTTACAGAACTTCTGCAAGAGCCCTTCTACGGGCACTTTTTCTTTTGCGGCTGCTCTTCTGTGGTCACTCTTTACTTATTGTGGCGGCCCTTCTATAGGTACTCTTTATTGGCAACAATTTGTCTAAACTCTCTAATCAACCCTGTTTAAAGTGCCATAATAAAAGTATCTCTAAGACGCCTAGATCGTCATATGTAAGAGGAGGGGTTCTTATGAAGTACCGTCGTATTCTTGTTCCTTTTGATGGATCGGATCACGCACAGGGAGCGTTTACCACTGCCCGTTCGCTTGCGATGCAATCCGATGAAACTGAAATTTTTGTCGTTAACGTAGTGCCCATGGCCCTGGCTTCTTCGCTTTCGTCCGGTGACCCTATAACAAGCGGCGCTTCTGCTTTTATTGATCAAGAAGGCTACACCGCTATGGTAGATGCCGCTCTTGAAAACATTAAAAAAGAAATCGATGACGTGGTTGACCCCCTGCTTGATGGATTACCAGCAGAACGCGTGCACACTGATGTAGTCACTTATCCATCCGCAGTAAGCGGCATTACCGAATATGCCAGTAACCACGATTGCGATTTAATTGTTATGGGACGTCGCGGACTTGGCGGTATTCGCGGAGTGTTAGGTAGCGTAAGTTACGGGGTTTTGCGCGCGGTAGACATTCCTGTTCTGACCGTCAAATAAACAAAAAGTAAGCGGGTTATAGAAAAAGTGCTGCTATAGCCCCAATGAGCAGAAATTAAAACAATCCCTCTCGGTTCATCCACTTTTTTCAAGAAACCAAGAGGGATTGATCATATTTTTGGAGCCTACACTGCAGCAAGCGCCTGTTCGATATCGGCAATTAAATCTTCCGTGGCTTCAATACCACAAGATAGGCGAATCAAATCGGAGCTAATACCTGCAGCGGCAAGTTCTTCGTCGTTCATCTGACGATGCGTTGCGTTGGCTGGATGCAAAACGCAAGTACGCGCATCGGCAACATGCGTTGCAATTTGAGCAAGCTTCAAGTTCTTCATGAAAGTTTCCGCACCAGCACGACCACCAGCAACGCCAAAGCTCACAACACCACAACCACCATTGGGTAAGTACTTTTGCGCCAGCTCATAGTATTCATCTCCAGGCAAGCCGCTATAACGAACCCAAGAAACCTTAGGATGAGCCTGCAGATATTCTGCAACCGCCTGTCCATTTTTCACATGCTGAGCCATACGTACATGCAAGCTTTCAAGGCCCATATTGAGCAGGAATGCGTTTTGTGGGGACTGGATAGAACCAAAATCACGCATGAGCTGCGCTGTTGCTTTGGTAATAAACGCGCCTTCCAGCCCAAAACGTTCCGTATAAACTACCCCGTGATAGCTTTCGTCGGGTGTAGTAAGACCAGGGAATTTATCGGCATACTTATTCCAATCAAACTTACCCGAGTCAACAATGCAGCCACCGACACCGCAACCATGACCATCCATATATTTAGTAGTGGAGTGCGTTACAATATCGGCTCCCCATTCAATGGGGCGACAATTTACTGGAGTTGGGAAGGTGTTATCCACAATTAAAGGCACCCCGTGGTCGTGCGCCGCCTTCGCAAATCGTTCAATATCAAGCACCGAAAGAGCGGGATTAGCAATGGTTTCGCCAAATACTGCTTTCGTATTGGGCTTAAAGGCCGCTTCTAATTCTTCATCACTACAATTAGGAGTAACGAAGGTGCACTCCAAACCCATACGCGCCATGGTATGCTCAAGCAAGTTATAGGTGCCACCATAAATTGCCGAAGAACATACTACATGGTCGCCATTACCTGCAATGTTGAAAACGGCAAAAAAGTTTGCTGCCTGACCAGAAGAAGTAAGCATGGCAGCCGTACCACCCTCTAGTTCACAAATCTTGTTAGCCACAAAATCGTTCGTAGGATTTTGAAGACGGGTATAAAAATAGCCCGATTCTTCCAGGTCAAACAACTTACCCATATGTTCGCTGGTGTCATACTTCCAGGTTGTGCTTTGATAAATAGGAACCTGACGTGGATCGCCATCACCCGGATGATAACCGCCCTGAACACAAATGGTGCTAACTGACTGTGCCATATATTCTCCTTTATTCTTTGGTGTGCCTTGAAATTATAGAGCGCACAAGCTTTCATTTTAGTTACCTCTTTATTACAAGCAAAAGTATTTTCCTATAGCCAGCTATAGAGTGGCAGGTCAGCATGGAAACGGGTAGTTTTGTCGCGTACAATCAAAGCCGCTATATAACGTAAGGAGCCCTTTAATGCCTATTAGAATTCCCGACACCCTTCCCGCAACAGGGGTGCTTGAAAGTGAAAACATTTTTGTAATGACCGAACATCGCGCCATTCATCAGGATATTCGTCCTTTGAAAGTGCTTATTTTGAACTTGATGCCCTTAAAAATAGAAACCGAAACGCAAATCTTGCGTAAGCTTTCCAATACCCCTTTGCAGGTAGAAATAGACTTGCTTCAAACCGTGACCCATCATTCATCGCATGTGCCCGTAGAGCACTTGAAGTCGTTTTATGTTGGATTGGACGACATTCAGGATAAGCACTACGACGGCATGATTATTACCGGCGCACCCGTTGAAAAAATGAAATTCGAAGAGGTGGATTACTGGCCTGAACTTTGCAATATCTTCGAATGGGCTAAAACCAACGTGTTTTCTACGTTGTATCTGTGCTGGGGAGCTCAGGCGGGAATTTACTACCATTATGGCGTTGAAAAGCATATGCTTCCCGAAAAGATGACAGGCGTATTTAAACATCATATCTTGAAACCCAGTTCACCTTTGGTCCGTGGATTTGATGATGTGGTATATGCACCTCATTCGCGTTATACCGGCGTATACGCAGAAGATATTGCTGCAAGACAAGACCTAGAACTAATTGCCGTTTCCGACGAAGCGGGTGTATTTATTGCAAAAAGTACTAATTCCCGCCATTTCTTTGTGTTCGGGCATCCCGAATACGATACCGACACCTTGGCAAACGAGTACTTCCGCGACGTGAAAAAGGGGCTGAACCCTGCGCTGCCTAAGCACTATTTCCCTAATGATGATCCCACGCAGCATCCAGTTTCAAATTGGCGCGCGGCCGCCCAGCTGCTCTATACCAACTGGCTGAACTACTACGTATACCAGGCAACCCCCTACGACATCAAGCAGGTCGGCGCACATTAGAATTGACGAAACAAAAAAAATCGACCAGACCGAACTCCAGGCGGTCTGGTCGTTTGCTTTCTCATAACAAATGGCTTTTTCTACCTAAATTAGCTGGTTTAGCTGGATTTCTTTCGAAGTAAGTTTCGAGATTGGCAACCACATTAGCCTTGAACGCGAATAACGGAAGGCTCGCCGCCCGTTACCACGCCATCAAGCGCAAGGATTTCGTCAATGGTTTTACGAACATCATGTTCTTTTGCCGTGTGCGTTACAAATACCAAATCCACATCTTCTCGAGCAGCATTACCGCGCTGGGTAACCGTACGTACCGAAACGCCATTCTTTGCGAAGATGTCTGCACATGCCGCCAACACACCAGGGCGATCAGCCACTATAAAACGAACGTAGTACTTCGTCTCCAGATCATCCATGGCAATAATCGGCAGCTTATCAGTGCAGGTGCAGCCCACAATAGGCTTAATGCCCATCTGTACATGGCGTGCAACCTCTAACACATCGCCCATTACTGCACTTGCCGCAGGGCCAGCGCCAGCGCCTTCGCCAAAGAACATGGTTTGTCCAACCGCATCTCCTTCAACAAAGATTGCGTTGAACACCCCATTTACGGTGGCAAGCTGATGGTCTTCAGGAATCATAGTGGGATGCACGCGTACATCAATGCCCTTATCGGTACGACGTGCATGTGCTACCAGCTTTACCGCATAGCCAGAATCGTGCGCCATTGTTAAATCAACCGGAGAAATGCGACGAATGCCTTCGGTGTATACCTGATTCATGGTTACACGAGAGTTAAAGGCGATCGAGGCCAAAATAGCAATCTTCGCCGCCGCATCAAGGCCGTCAACGTCCGCCGTAGGATCTGCTTCAGCAAATCCTCGTTCCTGCGCTTCCTTAAGTGCTGCATCGTAGTCCAGGCCATCTTCGTCCATGCGAGTAAGCATGTAGTTCGTGGTGCCATTTACGATACCCATAATGGAATCGATCTGATTTGCAATCAGAGAATGCTTTAGTGGGTCAATGATAGGAATACCGCCACCTACACTTGCCTCGAAAGCGATTTCAACGCCTTTTTCTTCGGCAAGGTTCATAATTTCTTCGCCAGCTGAAGCCATAATGGCCTTATTAGCAGTAACTACCTGCTTTCCCGCAGACAGTGCTTCAATAATGACATCTTTAGCAATCCCAGTCCCGCCAATAAGTTCCACCACAATATCAATATCAGGATCGTTAACAATATCGCGATAATCGTTGGTAAAAATATCCTGCAAACCACGTGAAATTGCTGGCTGAGGGTCGCGCGAACAAACGCGGGCCAATTCAAGATCGATTCCGAAATGACGAAGAAAATCTTGCTTGTGGTTGCTTAAAATATCAAGACAACCGCCGCCAACCGTGCCCGTTCCAATCAAGCCAATCTTGACAGCCATGTACGTATCCTTTCAACGTGACGCAGAATAATCGTATTACTGGTCTTTTAGGTTAGTAGTTGCATTGTATACAAGTTGCGCCCTCTGACTATCTTGGCACCAGAGAGCGCAGCAAAGTTAACGGTATCAGGTAATTCAACATCGCGCGTAGCTTATCCGAGCGAACCGGACGCATCACGATGAGTAGATAAAGAAACTAATCGCTAATCAATATCGCATGCCATAAGGTCATCGTATGTTTCTCGACGAGTTACCAAACGAGCAACGCCATCCTTTACGAATACAATACCGGGACGAGGTTGGCCGTTGTAATTGCTCGACATGGAATGGCAATAAGCGCCCGTACCAAAAACGCACACAATGTCGCCCAGATCAGGATGCTGAATTGAAGCATCCAGCGCTACGGCATCGCCGCTTTCGCAATGCTTGCCACACAAGGTAACAATTTCGGTACGAGGCTGGCCTGCCTTATTGGCAATTACAGGCTCGTATTCGGCATGATATAAAGCAGTACGAATGTTGTCGGACATGCCGCCATCAATAGCAACATACTTACGAATACCCGGCAGCGTTTTTAAGATACCTACGGTATAGAGCGTAACGCCTGGCGTTGCCACCAAAGAACGACCTGGCTCACATACCAATCGGGGTTCTTTTAAGCCATATTTCTTGCAGGCTTTAATCATTTCTGACGTGGTAATTTCTGCAAAGTCCTCAATAGAGGAAGGCTTATCTTCAGCCGTGTAAGCAATACCTAAGCCGCCGCCCACATCAATTTCGTCCACTTCGTACCCATAGGTTTCCTTAACGCGATGCGCAAATTCAACAATAACGTCAATCGCTTCACCAAAGGAATGCAGGGCAAAAATTTGCGAACCAATATGCATATGAAAGCCTGCAAGGCGAACATTCGGCGCATCAAGTGCATCGCGAACACAGGTAAAAGCAAAATCTTCACGCATGGTAAAGCCAAACTTGGAATCCTCACAGCCGGTACGAATGTATTCATGGGTGTCCGCTTCAACACCAGGCGTAATGCGCATATAAATATCTTGCGTTACACCCGTTTCCTGAGCAATGGCAGAAACGCGAGAAAGTTCAATACGCGAATCGACTACGATACGCCCCACCCCTGCTTCAATGGCTTCACGCAGTTCTTGTGGCGTTTTATTGTTGCCATGCACAATTACACGATCCATGGGGAAATTAACGGCACGCGCTACCGCCAGTTCCCCGCCACCTGAAACATCCAGACACATACCATGCTGGTCAGCCAAGCGACACACTGCTTTGTTCAAAAACGCCTTGCTTGCATACGCAATATCCGAATTGGGATAGCGCGTTCTAAACGCATCACGATACGTATCCATACGGTTGATAAGGTCGGCTTCGTCATACACATACAGCGCTGTGCCGTATTCATGAGCAAGCTCAACCATATCAACGCCACCAATAAATAGATGATCGTCTTTAACTTCAGCGGTCATAGGTAAACAGGCACCTAATTCCATGGTGGTACGATTGTCTGCCTGCTTGTTTACATTAGATGCGGGAAGAGACATATGCTTGTTCCTTGTTGATCGGGGACTACTTTTGTAAAAAGTTTCCCGTTAATCATACCGCCCCATAACGCACGATGAACCCACGATATCTGTTTGTGGTTGCCCTACGCCTTAAAACAGTGCAAGAAACCTATCGAGGAAAGATTCTTCCTTTTCTGGTTCTTCGGCAACCTCTGGCTCATCAACCTTTATGGAATCAGTTGTCATAACGAATTGCACCAGTGTAACATTCGTATTTTTCGAGCTGGTAAAACTTGCCGGTTCGAAGTCGGATTTGTCATAGGTAGACATGAGCTCATCAATTTCAGCCTGTACCGAATCAGGAATTCCCTGCGTTTCTTGAGCAAGTGTTTGGGTGCCATCACTGAATTCATCCATCCCCTCTGAAAGGCTACCCGTGCCCCCTGCCAGTTGGTCAAGGCCGCTGGCAAGTTCCTGCGCCCCCGCATCAAGAGAAGCGCTGCCACCAAGAAGTGAGGCAGGGTCCTTCGAGGAACCCAATCCATCAGCAGCGCCCTTGAGTGCTTCGGCGGCACCTTGGGAAGCAATTTGAGTTGCCACGGATTCAAGTGCGGCTTCTATCTGCTGGCCTTCAGTAGACTGAGAAACATTCACCATTGCCATCTGCCAAAGATCTTCATCGGAAACGCTCGCATTTTCGGGATCAGACTTCAGCGCCGTATATTCTGCAATAAGCGCCTCTGCATAATTATTGAGCAACGCTTTGTAGTATTCGATAACTTCATCAGAATCCATACTTGAGGAAGAATCCGCCAATGCAGCCGCCTGATCACGCAAACCTTGCTGATACTGCTGCAAGCCCTGCGTCATTTGATCGGCACCCATTGCTATATCTGCCGCACCAGAGGCCGCCTGTTTGGCTGCCACTTCTAGTTCGTTTGCACCTTCCGCCAAATCCTGCGCGCCTTCATGAATTTGCTCGGTTCCCTCAATAAGGCCATCGAATTGCGCTACAAGATTATCGGTGTCGGGAAAATCAAGCGCCATGGAAAACGGAATGGCCGCAAAGCTAATTCCTGGCATTTCAAAATTGGTTACTTCAGCATCCAGTGAAACACTGCCATTCTTACCTGGCATAACCATAAAGCTCACGGTTACATCGGAGCCCGAAAGCGCAATAGAACCCTGATCGGTTTGTATGTTGGTTGCCTTTTCCATAGGCAGAGTACAAGTTATTTGCATGAGGTAATTTTCGAAATAACGGGAATCGACCGCTGTGTTTTGAAGAGTTTCTATTTTGAGTTTCAGTTTCCCGCTCTTACCTGCAATTTCATTGGGTGCAACTTCCTGCCCATCAAGGAAATACTTGATAGAGATATTCCACGGAATTTGAGCATCAGGCAAACTTCCCTGGTAAGAGAATTCCCCTTCCGGCATGGTAAAAATAACTGAACCCGGAAGCTGCGTAAGCTCCGAAGTATCGGTAAGGTTCACTACCTGGTCATACGTTCCAAAATCTTGGATGGTGCTTCCCGCTGTTCCCTCCAAAACATTAACCACGTAGGTACTTTTGTTTGCACCAGCATTATCGAGCGCGGTATACACCACTTCTTTCTTTTCTGCACTACCCACCACATCGGCAACCGCAGGTGTTTCAGTACCACTTGCTTGCTCTTGCAGAGCGCAGCTTCCCTGTTCTTGTGCTGCTTCTTGCGCATTTACCATAACAGGCGCAGCCGTAACAGGCAGCGCCAACACCAACAGAAGCGCCGCAGCCACTATCGCGGGCTTACGATGCAGTTTTTCCTTTTTATCAAAACCTGAGCAGCGCATAGTACCTACTCCTTTTTAGTACGCCTTATAGTGAGCGAATCGCAATCAGAATTTGTCTTTTGCGAATTGAAAGCCGCAACCGTTGTGCCGCCTTGAGTCGTTGCACCTCCATGATAAAAACGCGCCTTCCATGTGGTTTTTTCCACCACTTTATCCAGCACCATAAACAAAATGGGAAGCAGTAAAAACGTATTAAGCGCCGCAATAAAAGCACCGCGGCCAATAAGCGTTCCTAATCCTGCAATTACTCCGTTGCTGGAAATAATGCCGATAAATGCACCGCACACCGTAAGGATAGTTGCTGAAGTCAAAATAGTAATTGCTGAATACGAAATAGCCGAAAGCATGGCAGGCCGCTTTTCCATTTCCATGCGCCTGTCCAAATACGCGCGTGACAGAATAATGGTGTAGTCTACCGTCGCACCCAACATGATGGCGCTAATAATAAGGTAACCAATATACTGAATGCTTTCCCCGGTAAAATACGGAATAGCCAGGTTAATCCAAATAGAAATCTCAATAGTTAAAAGCAACATGAGAGGAATGCTTAAACTGCGAAACATTATGAGCAGCACCAACCCAATGGCAACCACCGACGCAACAAAAATGCGGAACGAATCGTCGTTCACAATAAGCGACATATCGTAGGAGGTAACCGCCGATCCTACGAGATAGTTTTCTTCAGGATAGAATTCGTCTCCCACATCGCGCAAAGCCTGCACCAGCGCAAATGCTTCTTCGCTTTCCCCTTCAACAGAGGTGGAAACCACGATGCGTGAATAACCGCCCGAAACGAGCTGAGACAAATCATCAGAAGGAACCATAGCGCTAGGAATATTAGCTGAAACCGCGGTAACGTATGAAGTAACCGCCGCCACATTGTCTAGATCTTCAATGCGCTCCACCATTTGAAGCTCGCGACCCCAGTCGCCCTCGGGAACAAGCATCACCCACTGTTCATGAGCTCCAAAAGTATCGTTAATAGCGTTTGTTTCCTCGTAAAGTTCGGTACCAGGTTCCACAAAACCACTTGCACCATATACAAAGTTAGGTTGCTTTTGTCCTAAATATGCAGGCACCGTTATCAGCGCAATGATGATAGTAAAAGGAACTGCCAAACGCATACACCATCGTGCAAAGGTGTTAAACGAAGGAAGAAACTTCTTGTGAGCAGTTTTGTTGAGAAGTTTTTCGCTGGAAAGAACCAAAATAGGCAGTAAAAACAGCACACACAGAAAGCTGAAAACAATACCCTTTGCCAAAACCACGCCCATATCGGCACCAATAAGAAATGCCATAACGCACAGCGACAAAAATCCAAAAAATGTTGTTGCTGCAGAAGACGCAATAACGGCGGCCGCCTTATGCATAGCGGCAACTGCCGCATCATAGGAAGTTAGGCCTTCTGCCCTATAGCCACGGAATGCGTGCAACATAACGATGCCGTAGTCCATAGACACCGCCAACTGCAAAACCGCCGCGCACATTTGAGTAATAAAAGAAATTTCGCCAAAAATAATGTTGGTACCCAGGTTGTATACGATCGAAATGCCAATGACCGAAAGGAATAATACTGGCTCAAACCAAGCTTCACTTGTCAAAAGAAGCAGTCCCAGAATAACAATAACCGCCATTATTAAAATGAGTTGAATTTCGAAGTCAGACGAGCCCTGTGCAACCGCTGAATTAATGGCATCGCCTGCCATCGAAACATTAGTAGCTCCCATTTCGGTGGCAGCTTCACGGATAACATCTATGGTTTGTGTAGCCAGCGTAGTATCGAGCGCTACCTGATACAGATACGAATCTCCTTCTTTGTAGGCAGATACTATATCGGGATCACACGTTTCAAGCGGCTTAGAAATATCACAGGTGGTGCCCAGCCACATAACCTCTTCAACGCCTTCTATGGCTTCAATCTTGGTTGCAAGATCGCTTGCCTGCATTAAAGAAAGACCTTCGACCATGATGTTTGAATTAGGCGTGGGCGAATTAAACGCGACTTCCATGACACGCAGCGAAACCGTGGATTCCGAACTTTCCGGAAGATAGTCGGAAAACTGGTAATTAATTTTCACACTAGGAATGCATAACGCTGACACCACAAAAAATAGGGCAGCAAAAACTATAACCACCCGACGATGGTTAAGTGCCCCTCGAAATAGTTTGTCAGCAAAAGCATGCACTTAACATTCCCCATGTTCTTCGGTTGCGCGCTGCAATAGCACCCGTAATAGTACCTGCCTACTAAGTGCTAAGCACTTAGCTGCTGCACCCCTTAGTGACAGCACCATACTAGCTACGCGCCTTACGAGCAGCGCTGCACGCTGTCCGTATCGCGACACCAGCAGCCCAACTCACAAACTGCCCTGGCGGTAGACAGTACCCCGAACGAGTAACGTCAAACGCCCGTACGTACTTTTTTTGGCTTTACCCAACGGACTTGGTATCCTTATGGTTTGTTACCTAAAAGCAGGCATTCAACACGCCCGCCTTCCTTATTGTAAAGGAGCAATCGTGCTGTCTATAACGATTTTTGCCGTTGGCAAGTTAAAAGAATCCTTCTGGAAAGATGCCTGCGCAGAATACCTTAAGCGCTTAGGTGCTTACGCAAAGGTAACCGTAAAAGAATTTCCCGACTCAAATAAGGAACGCGAAGCGGAGCTAATTCTGACAAGCCTTCCCGAACATACTCCTGTTTTGCTGCTCGATATTAAAGGTAAGGAAACTTCAAGCGAAGCCTTGGCAACAAAGTTGGATACCTATGCGCTTTCAGGTAATTCGCAATTGGTCTTTATTATTGGAGGGAGCGATGGCGTAACCGCCGAAGTAAAGCAGCGCGCAACCGAACGCATAAGCTTTGGGCCTATTACCCTACCCCATAATTTGGCGCGCGTGGTACTGCTGGAACAGATATACCGAGCTTTCAAAATTTCACGCGGCGAGCCTTATCATAAATAGATTTATCGCCACCCTGAGAAGCTTTGATTTAAAGCAGCCTATTCATCCTTTGCCCAGTCAAACGAGTAACGCACAGCCTTGTTCCAGCCTTTGATCTTTTCCTGACGCTGCTGTTCATCAATAGCTGACTCGAAGGTTTTATCAACCGCCCAGTTTTCTTCTACCTCTTCGCGATTTTTCCAGTACCCTACCGCCAAGCCTGCCAAATACGCAGCACCCATCGCCGTAGTTTCAATACACTGAGGACGCTTCACCGGAGCGCCAATAATATCTGCCTGAGTTTGCATGAGAAAGTCATTAACGCTGGCACCGCCATCCACGCGAAGCGACGTAAGCTCAATGCCCGAATCCGCCGCCATGGCGCCCAGAACATCGTTTACCTGATAGGCAATAGACTCCAAGGTAGCCCTGATAATGTGGTATTTATTCACCCCGCGCGTTATACCCACAATAGTTCCTCTGGCATACGGATCCCAATGAGGTGCGCCCAACCCTGTAAAGGCGGGAACCACATAACAGCCATTCGTGTCCTGAACTTTTTGCGCCATGTATTCCGAATCTTCAGCAGAATCTACCAATCGCATTTCATCGCGCAGCCACTGAATAGCAGCTCCTCCCACAAAGATAGATCCTTCAAGTGCATATTCCACCGTGCCATCTAAGCCCCACGCAATGGTAGTAACCAGTCCGTTTTTAGAAAATACCGGCGAAGTACCCGTATTCATAAGTAAGAAACAGCCGGTTCCGTAGGTATTCTTGGCCGAACCCGGATGGAAACATGCCTGACCAAACAAGGCCGACTGCTGGTCGCCCGCTGCACCCGCAATGGGAATATGCCCGCCAAAAAACGAAGATGAGGTTTCGCCATATACACAACTTGAAGGCATAAGTTTAGGCAACATTGCCCGCGGAATATCCAAAATATCTAAAATTTCCTGATCCCATTCAAGAGTGTTGATGTTGAAAAGCATCGTACGAGATGCATTGGAATAGTCCGTCACATGTACGCGACCTTTGGTCAACTTCCAAATAAGCCAGGTTTCCACGGTGCCGAAAAGCAGTTCGCCTTTTTCTGCCCTTTCCCTGGCTCCTTCCACGTGGTCCAAAATCCAACGGATTTTCGTACCCGAAAAATATGCATCAATGATGAGGCCCGTTTTCGCCCGAATCACATCGGTGTAACCCTGCTCTTTAAGCTGGTCGCAGTATTCTGCTGTCCTTCGACACTGCCACACAATGGCAGGACAAACCGGCTCTCCGGTTTCCTTGTCCCACACAATAGCGGTTTCACGTTGGTTAGTAATGCCAATTGCCGCAATATCTTCCGCCGATGCCCCTACCTTGGACATGGCTTCTACCGCCACGCCAAGCTGCGTGGACCAAATCTCATCTGCGTCGTGTTCAACCCAGCCTGGCTTGGGGAAATACTGAGTAAATTCTTTTTGTGCAATACTGATAATTCTGCCGTTTTTATCGAACAGAATACAACGGTTGCTGGTAGTTCCTGCGTCCAGCGCCATTACATACTTGCCCATATTTACTCCTTGTTTTCTCCCTAGCGTTGCGATTATTTTACGCCTAAAGACTTATGACCACCCACATAGCAAATAGGTTTTGCTTCGGGCGTTTGAAATGCTTCACCCGCATTCTTAACTATGTCGAAGGCCCAAACTACAAAAACGCGATACGCACCTCGATAGAAATACGTATCGCGTTTCAACAAACACCTAAAAGCCGACATTTATATTGTGCATTGCTTAGCCAGCAAAATTAATAAACTGAATTACGACCAGTCGGCACCAACTACAACTAAGAAATCACCCGAGAAAGCATAGGTGCCGTCATTCTGTTTGACCTGACCTACCCCTAATAAATCGGCGATCTTTTGCGCTTCAGCACTCTGAGAAGAATCATCGTACACAATGATGGTTTGCGAATAGTTATAGTCATCCGCATTGCCTGTTTCGACAATAGCCCCATCGGGCGTTAGCTTTGCAGCCGCTTCATTAGCGCATCCCGCAATACCGCTGCCATTCTTCACAGAAATATGCACACCCGAAAGAGAGGCATTGCTTGAACCGCCTGAATCAGCACCATTGTCGGTATTGCCTGAACCGCCACCACCAGCAGTAGACATGGTTGCACCCGTAGCTTCATCAATCTGAGTTTCTTCCGTAGGTGATAAGCCCTGCTTTACGCGGTCCATCATCTTTTGCCATGCAGGTTCGTCTAAAACTTCCCACCAAACATCGTTTTCGTAAACCGATGTCGTAGGAACTGCTGCAGTGTAGACGCTGTTTTCTACATCAATACCCATCATAGATTGCGCAAGACCAACCAAGCCAGTAACGCTATAGTCAGTCGTTACATATTCAGATAAGGTGCTTACCGTATTGGTGATGGTAGCAATATCTGAATTCATAACCTTTTTCATAATGGCCGACAAAACCATGCGCTGATTTGCCGCACGAATCGAATCGCCATCACCCACGTCGTCGTAGGTATGACGGCTACGACAAAGAATTAATGCCTGATCGCCATTGAGGGTTTGCAAACCTGCATCAACATGACCGCCAGCTTTATCGTCGTTAATTTCCATAGGAACATCAACTTCAACGCCACCCAAAGCATCCACAACTGCCTTGAAGCCGTCGAAGTCAATTTCAGCATAGTGGCTAATAGGAACGCCAGCTAATTCAGAAACAGTATCTACCGCTAGGGATGCACCGCCAAAAGCATAGGCTGCATTAATTTTTTGCTCGCCATAACCATCAATATTTACCCTGGTGTCACGCGGTACCGAAATAAGCGTTACTTCTTTTTCCTGAGGGTCAATACGCGCAAGAATCATAGAGTCGGTTCGGTACGAACCACCAAAAGCGCCCGAAGAGTCTCGTGCTTCCGATTTATCAGCACCGATCAAAAGCATATAGAACGGATCGGACGGAGAATCAGTTACCGCAAGCGAACTTAAAAGGTCCGAATCCAGATCGTCCCGCAAGGAACTATCAACTTGGTTGATGTAGGCCCATGCAGCGCCAATGCCACCTAACAGCAAAACGCACACAACCGCAAGCGAAATAAACAATACGCGTTTGCGCTTGCTTTTCTTTTTGCGCTCGTGCTGCTGGCGAACAAATTCGCGGCTTTTTGCATTTTGCGCATAACGACGGTTTGCGCCTGCAGGTGTAGCGGGAACAAAATTGGTCGACCTGTTTTCAGCACGGTGCGTAGAAGAACCATAATTATTTGCGCTATACGCTTCTGCCCCGGAAGTTTTGCGTCGGGACCCACGCGAAGAATTGCTACCGTATGAAGCGCGGTCGAACGAACTTACCTTTTGTTCGCGCGATGCCTGATTTACAGAACGCGTTGCACTACGGCGATCTGCATGTGGACGCTCTACACCCCTACGAGTGCGGGCGGAACGTTTTGATGGTTTGTTATTTGAAGCAAACATGCAATCAATAATGCAAATTATTTATACCGAGCGCAAACAAATTCGGTAAAAACCATATATTGCACGGAAATTGGACACTTTTCGTATGTTTTACAAATATTTATAAAGTTATCTAGGAATGCACGGGTGCAAAGTCTTTACGCTTTTGCATTCTTAGAGCGCCTTTAGATTCTTGCAACCCCACTTCCTTGAAGGTCCTTTTGGAAACTTCTTTGAGATCTTTCAAGAAAAGGCTTCAGTTCACACGCTTTCGCTGTTCAAAACGGATCCGTTTGGATCCGTTTTTCATGCGCTTCGCTGCATCATGCTTTATAAAAGTGCCCTTACGGGCACAAATTGAAGTTAGTGTTCTGAGTTCGCTTCATCCTTTTTTTGAAAGATCCTCCGAGAAGAATACCCCGCAAGTAACCCAAAACGCCCACGACGCAAACTTACGAAACTCCTAAACGCGATGCCATATAAGCATTAGCAGCACGTTCAACCGAATCATCCAAGGGTGCAAGCGCCATCGGAGCATCAAGCCCCAGCCTGCGCTGAAGCGCTGCCGCAATAAGATAGTCGGCAATTTCAGGATTCTTACCCAAAAGCGGACCATGCAAATACGTACCAATACAGTTGCGATAATGCACCCCATCAGCCCCAGAAATATCATCGTTTCCATGGCCTACCTGGGAAACTACCTTACCAAACGGCTGCATACCCATGCCAAGTTTAGTGCGTCCCGCATGATTCTCGTATCCCACCACCGGCAATTCAGCAAGTGGGGAAGACAAAACAATGTTGTCAATCAGGCGATTAAAGCCCGTACCTGCACGGAGCGTTTCTGCATTAATGAGCGACAAACCTTCAACTTCCTCATCGCCCATAAGCCAACGATGCCCCAAAATCTGATATCCACCACAAATTGCCAAAAGAGCGCCATCGCCTTCAATAAAGGTGCGCAGCTCTTCCTTCATAGCAAACAGCACTTCGGAGGCAAGCTTCTGTTCTCGGTCGGGACCGCCGCCCAGCATTACGATATCCGCCTGATCAAGATGGGCTTCTTCACCATAGTGAACCGCCTCAACTTCAACAGGAATACCGCGCCACCTACAACGCTGCGCCAAAACACGCACGTTGCCACCATCACCGTACAAATTCAACAAGTCAGGGAATAAGTGCACAATACGTAAAGGCTTCTGAGCAAGCGCCTCCACCCCTTCTTGCTGAACAAGCGCGTGGGCCTTTCGCGTAGGTTCATGCGTTCCTTCTGTTACCTGTTCAACTTCAGCTTTATCTGCGCGTGTCATTAAGGAATCGCGCACTGCGGGAAGCGAAGTGTAATTAGCAATGGCATACATCTTCCAATCAGCAGGCATCGAAAGAGCTTCATCTACCATTTCATCAACGCTATTAATAGTCTTTGCTTCAATACCCGCATAGCGAAGACGCAGTTGTAAATCGTTTTTGCGAATACCGCCCGCGTACACCACCACATCTTCCTGTTCGGCAAGCTCTTCAAAATCGCAATCCCAAATCCAGGAAATATCATGACCATCCGCTTCGTTATCGTTAATAAAAAACGCCGCTACCTTTTTGCCTTCAGCTTGCGTAATAAGTTTCATATTTTGATTGAAACCAGTAGGATTCTTGGCCAAATTCAGCAAAACAGGGCGACCCTGGATAGTTAGCGACTGCAAACGCCCATTTTGCGGATCGAACACATCCACCGCTTGCTGGAAAACTTCATCGCTCACCCCAGCGCAATGCGATGCCAGCCACGCCGCCATAACGTTGTAGATCATATACACGCCTGCACGCTGAGCGCGCAAAGACACACAAGTACCCGTTGCGGATTCTTCAACATCGAAGGAAATATCGTTACCAAATACAGCATGCTTTGCCGCATAATCTAACTTCGGACGGGAAAAACCGCAGTTCGGGCAGGAATACGTTCCCAACTGACCATACTGGCGATACTCATAGGTAAACATCGCCGAACAACGTTGACACATTTGCGCATCGCTTACCATGTTTTGTTGCTGATGAAGGTCTTCTCCTACACCAAATGCAATCGACTTATTAGAAACGCGCAGCGCGACCATAGCGCACAACGGATCGTCAGCGTTATATAGCAGTACTGTATCGGGGGAATCATTCAGCGCCTGCACAATAGCGTCTTGTACACGATCAATTTCCCCACAGCGATCCAGCTGGTCACGGAATAAATTCAACAGCAGCACATAGCTTGCCTGAACCTGAGGAAGCGTATGAGCCAACCACAGCTCGTCCGACTCGAACACGCCCCATTGAACCGTTCCTTTTGTTTGAAGGAGCGTGGTTGCAACTCCATAGGCTAAGTTTGCGCCCGTACGGTTACACGCAACGGTTTTGCCTTGACGCTCCAATGCATCGGCAATCATGTTCGTAATGGTTGTTTTACCGTTAGTTCCTACTACTACGATAGAACCTTCGGTTACCTTACCCATAGATTCAGCAATTATTTGAGGATCTAATTTGAGCGCAATTTTTCCTGGCATGTTCGCAGCTGGACGTTTTGCGATGTGACGCAAACCCCACGTGCTCATTGAGCTTGCTGAACTTGCCAACAATTTACGTATGCTCATAGCATTCCTCTCTTGATATCTCTACGCACGCCTATGTGCACGCGCCTTAAAATACGAAGCCGCGCCGCACTTACATGCTTTCCTATTACACGTATGTGTTTTCTAACACACCTATATGTTTTTCCAACATGTAATCCTTTTAAGGTACCGTGCAATAATACGGCACCACAAGTGCACCTGCCTATACACACGAACGCGAACGTATAAAAAACTTGCAACTGCTCGATAATCTACTTCTTCGTTGCCATTGCTACACAATTCCACATTTTTGTTGGTCATATAATGGAAGCATCATCTAACCCAAAAGGTTCTTCTTCCACCTTTAAATCATTATCCCAACATCCCTATTGATATGTCTAACTTATAGGTTCTATCCACAAAGTCTATAGGCTGTGCCTTTAGTTTTAACCCGTACTTTCTATAGGAGAAATGCGTTTTGATGGGGTTATTAGCGCTATACTTTCAACGAATACACGGAGGGGATACGTGTGTATTCGCAGAGTGAGGGGGAATAATCCCGAGGGAGAAATTCCAAAAGTTGACAAGCATGCCCTTGCGTTCTTGTCTTATGAAGTGAGGACTTATGATTACCGACCTAAAAGTGAACGAACAGAACAAAAAGGAGTATTACGAAAAGGGCTACTGGACCGAACAAACCCTGTTCGATGTTTGGGCAGACCGCGTATCGAAGTTTCCTAACAACGAATACGTAAGTGATAACCTGGGTGTTCGTTTCACCTATGCAGAAATTGACGACAAAGCAGGCCGCCTTGCTGCGTGGCTTAAGAGTGTCGGAGTAAAAAACGGCGATGTGGTTAGCTTTCAAATGCCACCTTGGTCAGAATTTTGCATTCTCTACGTTGCCTGCCTGAAGGTTGGCGCCGTTTGTCATCCACTTCCTGTTACCTTCAATGGCGAAGACTTGGTTTATTCCATGAACCTGGTTGAATCAAAAGCATTCATTTGCCCCACATTCCATCATAAAACCAACTTCGAAGATCAATTCCTCTCCGTAAAGGACGAAATTACCAGTTTGCTTGACGGTGGTTTCTGCGTTCACGACAAAACCGTCGAATCTCATGGAACCATTACCTTAAATGAAATTTTTGAAACTTTTGAACCGGTAACTGAAGCTCCGGAAAGCACATCCGATGAAATTGTTCTTATTCTTTCCACTTCAGGCACCACAGGTCGCCCCAAAGCAGTACTTATTTCTCATAATGCACTTATTTTCTCGGAAAAAACCTTTATCAAGTCTTTGCACCTAACACGCGATGACGTTATGTTCATGCCTGCACCCCTCAATCATGCAACTGGCTTTAATCATGGCCTTATTACACCTCTTCTGTTGGGCGCACGCGTGGTATTGCAGCAAGAATTCCACCCAGAAGAATCCATTGAGATCATGAACAACGAAGGTGTTACCTGGTCAATGGGCGCAACACCGTTCATTTACGACATGCTTAATGTGGCAGAAAAGAACGGGCTTTCTTTCAAGACCTTGAAGCTCTACGTTTGCGGCGGTGCTCCTGTGCCTGGCACCATGGTTCATCGTGCCGACAAGCATGGCTTGAAGCTTTGCGAGTGCTACGGCTCCACCGAAAGCTGCCCTCACCTATTAGTTCCACCCGAGGATTGTCTTGAATGGAATGGCAACTGGTCTGGCATTCCTTGCGAAGGCATTGAAGTAAAGGTTGTTGACGAAAAGGGCAACGAAGTACCTTACGGCACTCAGGGTGAAGAAATTTCTCGTGGCCCCCATATGTTTAGTGGCTATCTTAAGAACCCTGAAGCAACCGCTAAAGACTTAAACGACGATGGTTGGTTCTTCTCTGGCGACTTATGCATTCAAGACGAATTGGGTCGCGTGAAAATCAATGGCCGCAAGAAAGAAATTCTTATCCGTGGCGGTATTAATATTTCTGCAAACGAAGTAGACAACAACTTAAATGATTGCCCTGGCGTTGGCGCCCATGCAACCATCGGTTTGCCTGACGACCGTTTGGGCGAGCGTATCTGTACCTTTATCGTACAAAAAGGAGACACTGCTCCCACGCTTGATTCCATCGCTGAATACCTTGATTCTATTGGTGTTGCAAAGCGTTTGCGCCCCGAGCATATTGAATTTATCGACGAAATTCCTATGACTGAATCGGGCAAGGTTAAGCGCCATCAGCTGGCTGACGAACTTGACCGTCGTCTGAAGGAACGTGCCGAGCAAGGCAAATAACATACATTCCTTTAATAAATTCCCTTAGCGAATTCCTTTAGGCCCGTCACATTGTCGGGCCTATTTTTTTGAGAGCACTGTTTAGCAATTATGCTTACTTTTTTGTTAGTTACCTGGGCTTTTGCGTGTAATACTTTGCCGTTCAAACCATTTTTCTACACGCGGCACGTTTTTGCAGAATTCACCCAAAAAAGAGCGCGTACAATCTTTCGCGCTTGAAAAAGCAGACAAATGGCAAGGTTCACCACGGAATATCCCCAACTATCGGAAAGGAGGCATACATGCCCTCAGCAGATAAACGCGAAGATTTATTGAACCGCGTTCTTGCCGCGCATGAAGCCTACTACGACATCAGGCGGGATTACCGTTTTGAAGGAAAGCAGTTTCCTGCCTTTGCCGAGTTTCACACCTATGGCGAAAAATACGTTCTAACAAAACGTGCCAAATTGTGGGAAGTAAACACGCATGACTTCATGTTTTTTGAACTTGCGAACAAGTTGGATGAAAATACCCTCTCCGATGCGGTGAACTTTATAACCACGAAAGCAATCCGCAAGGTAAACCCTTCTCCAAACCATATGTCATCTGCCCTTACGTTGGTTATTATCGCCAATCAATGTACCAACGAAGCGTTCAAGCAGGCTAAGTCCACTCGTTTTCGTAAAAGCTTTTATCTAGGCTTTCGTGGCTGGACCGATCTTCGATTAGCGGTGGTAGATCTTTCCCGCGAATCCGGAAAAGAAGTGGTAACGAATGCCGCTGGCAAACAGCTTAAAGATACCCTTGTCAGCAACCTTGCATTGGCACAGTAGAGGCACACGACTAGAAAGGCTGGTAAAACATGAACGCAATGATTGTTTTACTCGGCGGCCTCATTGTTTTGATCGTTGGCTACGTATGCTATGGTGGCTGGCTTGCAAAACAATGGGGAGTTGACCCCAAAAGGCCTACCCCTGCTCAAGAGCTTGAAGACGGCGTTGATTATGTTCCGTCTAAGCCCTATGTATTATTAGGCCATCATTTTTCTTCGATCGCTGGCGCTGGCCCTATTAACGGCCCTATTCAGGCAGCAGTATTTGGCTGGGTTCCCGTTCTTTTATGGGTTCTGATCGGCGGTATTTTCTTTGGCGCTATGCACGACTTCGGCGCGCTCTTTGCATCTTTACGTCACAAGGGCCAAAGTATTGCAGCAGTTATTGCAGAAAACATCGACAACACCGCTAAGCGTATTTTCTGCATTTTTGCCTACCTTACCCTACTTTTGGTAGTTGCCGCTTTCGCATCCATTGTTGCTAACACTTTCGCAGTAGGTCTTGCCAATGCAACCGATGCTTCCAATTTGGCAAACCAGCGTACCGCTATGATTTCCATGCTGTTCATTGTGGCAGCAGTAATTTATGGCATCGCCACACGCGGTCGCAACATGCCTGCTACCGCCAACATTGGCATTGCTATTTTGATCATTGTTGTCTTGGTTGCCGTAGGCTATAACTTCCCCTACATTTCTCTGGACTACACCACCTGGATGATTTTGCTGGGCGTTTACATTATGGTTGCCGCAATTGCTCCTGTATGGATTTTGCTTCAGCCTCGTGACTACTTAAGCTCATTCTTGCTGTACGGCATGATTATCCTATCCATCATTGGCATTGTGGGTGCCAGCTTAACGGGCAATGCATCCAACCTCGATATTCCTGCCTTCACCGGTTTTTATGCAAGCAATGCTGCGGTTGATGCTGCAGGCAACCCCATCGTCAATCCAGAAACAGGCGCTGCAGTAGTAAATCTTTCTGCCGCTTCAGGCTTCTTGTTCCCAGCGCTGTTCATTACCATTGCTTGTGGTGCAATTTCTGGCTTCCACAGCTTGGTTGCATCGGGTACCACGTCCAAGCAGCTGGAAAAAGAATCCCACGCACAGCCTATCGCATACGGTGGCATGCTGATTGAATGCTTGCTCGCTATCATTTCTTTGTGCGCCGTAGGTTTTGTATGGCAGGCATATTGCGCAGGCGACTACGCTTCCCCAACTGCGGTATTTGCTGGCGGCCTTTCCCAGATGCTTGCTTGCATCCCTGGCCTTGAAAGTGTTGAAAGCATTGCCTACACCCTGCTTATTTTGGCAGTTTCGGCATTCTGCTTAACCTCGCTTGACACTGCTACTCGTCTTGCCCGCTATATGTTCCAGGAACTCTGGATTCCCGTGGGTGAAACCATGGAAAGCGTAACGGGCGCTCGTAAGTTCTTCTCGAATCCTTACGTTGCAACACTGATCACCGTTGTTATTGGCATCGTTTTAGGTATGACGGGCTACACTATCATTTGGCCTTTGTTTGGTGCTGCAAACCAGCTGCTTGCCGCCTTGGCTCTGCTTGCTGTTTGCGCATGGCTGGGTAATGCCGGTAAGAACAACAAGATGTTCTACATTCCTATGGTGTTCATGTTGGCTGTTACCTTGACCTCTCTGGTTCAGACGCTCTACTCCAAGGGTCTGGTACTCATGGCAGGTACGGGCGACTTGTTCAGCGCAGCTGTTCAGGCAATTCTTGCAGCCATCCTGTTCGTTTTAGCTATCGTTTTGGCAGTTAAGGGTGCGAAGACTATCTTCGGCAAAAAGGATAAGCCTCAGGCGGCGTAAGTTAACTAACATATCAAGTAAGCTAAATTAGTTAAGTCCAGCTTCGCAGGTAAGCTTACTTGTTTAAAGCGACTTGGTTGATTAACGTAACGATTTCGAAAGGCGACTTCGATTTTGAAGTCGCCTTTTTCTCTTCCGCGTTCTTCGCTTTCCCTCTTTTCCCAAGCAAACAGCTTTACAATAAGATCACGAGGGAGAAAGGGGAAAGCAATGGCTTACGAAACAATTCTGACCGAGGAACGCGACGGCGTTCTTCTTATTACGTTCAACCGCCCCAAGGCGCGCAACGCCATGAGTTCGCTCATGATGGAGGAATTTTCCAACGAGTTGGAGCGCTGGGACAATGACCCAACACAGCGTTGCTGCATCATCACCAATGCAGGCACCTGTTTTTGTGCAGGTGCCGACTTAAAGGAACTTGCCGCGGGCACCTATCACTTACCTAAAGGTAAGGAAAACTGGGGGCTCCTTGGCATGTCCAAACATCGCTTCAAGAAACCTTTGATTGCCGCGGTTAATGGCGTATGCGTTGGCGGCGGACTCGGATTGGTTCTTGCCTGCGATATTGCTATTGCGAGCAGCCATTCGGTATTTGGCCTACCAGAAGCACGCCATGGTCGCGCCTCTACCGGGGACGGTGCCATTCTTCGCTTGATGCAACAAATCCCCCAGAAGTATGCCGCCGAACTTATACTCGTTGGCGACAACATTGATGCAGAAAAAGCCTACGAATGGGGTCTGATCAGTCGCGTTGTTGATGAAGATGAGCTGCTTTCTACCGCATTTAAACTGGCTGGAGGCATCGTAAAAAGCGCACCTCTTGCCATCGAATATTCCAAGGCAGCCATGAAAGAAGCAGCTGCCTGTGATGACGAATTCCCTGGCGCAGGGTGGAGCATTATGGACTATTATCAGGAACTCGTTAATGCAACCGAAGATTCCTTAGAAGGCCCCAAAGCGTTTGCCGAAAAGCGCGAACCTCAATGGAAAGGCTGCTAAAGCAGACCGTTAACAACCTGCCTGTCGCACCTCAAAAAAGACGTAAGAAGCTTTGCTGTTGTACCTCAAGATAGACACAACAGGCATTGTTAGTTGTACTTCAAAATGGATCAACGGGTTTTGTTAGTTGTACCCCATAAAAGGATGCGAAAGCCTTCATTGGTTACATGTTACAAAGAAGTGTGACAACTCTCTCCCAAACAGAAAGGACCGCAATTGACTCACGATAGCCAATTCTCCACCGAGTCGGGACAAGAAGATAATCCCGTAAAGGAAGAACCTAAGTGGAACCTGTCTGCTTCTTCCGAAAAAGGGACTGAAGAAAACACCGCCCCCTCCTCCGAAGAGACAAAGTGGAACCCGTCCGAATCGCAAGACTATCCTGTTTCTTGCCCCAACTGTGGGCAAGAAACGCCCTTTGCTCTTTGGGTCATGCTCAATGCGAAAGAAAATCCTGAAGAGGCAAAGCAACTTGCGGCGGGATCTTTAGCAAGTTTCACCTGTCCACACTGCGGATACCATACGTTGTTAAACTATCCTTGCCTCTACATGGATCCCGACCGCAATCTTATGATCTACAACGTTTGCGATGACAATGAAATGATGGAACAGGCGGTTGAAACCTTCGACACTCTCCAAAGGGAAAACGACTCTATAAGCAATGCGACGTTTCGCATCGTAGAAAGTACCGCACAGCTTTCTGATAAAGTTGCTACCTATGCCGCAGGTTTCGACGATAAGGCAATGGAAGTGCTTAAGCTCAGCGTACTAGGGCATGCACAAAGCCAAGGTAAAGTTACGGAAGATTCCTACTGCGCTGTTCAATTTATTGAACACAAAGATAATGAGCTACATTTTCGCATTCAGGCAGATGAGGAAACGTTTTTGAGCTCAATTTCAGCAGAAGCATATCAGGTTTTTGCTGATTCATTAGCAGCAGTAGAAATCCCCTTTGTGCATCCTTATGTTGTGGACCTTGAATGGGCGTATCATGCGCTTTCAGCGATAGCTAACTCGTAGCTTGGCTAAAATCCGGTTTCTTAACCCTGTTTTTTGGCAGAAAGTGCGCTTATCGGGTTGCTTATTTGAGAAAATGAGCCCAAAACTGCTTTAAATAGGTATTTTTATATACCTTCTAAACATAATTAGAGCTTTTGTATTATCAAAACGCATAATAAAAGCCAAAAAAGAAGGATATCGGGTGGTCTTTTGAAAATTTGGTGACCCGATATCCCCTTGTTTTGCCATTTTCGAGCGTTTAGAAACCGGATTCCAGAAACAGCGACTTATTCAGCATAGACGGCAACCTGATCAGCAGAACGAGCGGCTGATTATTCCGCGACGCGATTATTCCGCGGCACGAGCGGCTGATTATTCCGCAACGCGAACGGCAGCTTCTTCCGCGGCACGAGCAGCCGCTAATTCGGCAGCTTCTTCAGCATTGGCGGGACACAAACCGTAGCTTGGCTGCAACACACTTTCTGGCATAGGCGATCCCGCATAACAGCGAACCGATCCGTCTGCATCAAAAGCATCGATATCAGCATCTGAGTAACCCAGTTCTTCAAGAACCTCGCGCGTATCGTAGCCAACAGGACGCGAACGATACAGCACCGGGTCACCCAAGCTTGCCAAACGTACGGGAGCAGTAGTGATGGTATAGGAATGGTCATCCCCATAACCCTGATCTTCGTAGTACACGCGGCGTAGCTGGTCATTGTCAAAAGCTTCTTTATCGTGAAGCACGTCTTCTACTGTGCGGCACTTTTCACAAGCCAGCTCCTGTTCCATTAGGAAGGGTTCCCATTCTGCCCAAGTTTTAGTCTTGAATATTTCCTCCATCGCAGCAATTACTTCTACGTTTTTGCCGTTTTGCGCAAGCGCTTCTAAGCTGGTATAGGATTCGTCTTCCCAATACTTAGGATCCATACCAATAGCTTCAAACACCTTACGATGGAATTTGTTGTAGTTACCAAAACACATAACAAACCAAACACCATCGGAAGTAACGTAGCTATTGTTAGTTGGACACGGTGCTTCAGCTCGGTTCTTTGGATGCTGCTGGCCTTGCTGCTGGGCGCAAATTGCGCTCATCATGCCCCAGTTAGAAACATGATATAAGCTGGTTACCACTTTGTCGCCCACGCCTGTGCGCTGCGCATTCCAAAGCGCTGCCAAAATACCAACCGCCAAGGCGTTGGAAGAATTCCAGTCGCCAAAAGCAACAGGAGAATTACCCACTTCGAAGTGTTCCCCCGCATTGGGAAAGCTCATCGTTACGCCACCGCGCGCAGAATAGGTAATAGCATCGTATCCCTGTTCATCGGCCATTTCACCTCGTTCGCCATAGCCGCGAAGCTGCGCCCAAACAAGTCGCGGGAACTTTTTATGAAGCGTTTCATAGTCAAGCCCCATGCGTTTAAGCGCGGGCGTACGATTGCTGGTAATGAATACATCGGCATTGGAAAGCAGCTTGAGCATAGCCTCCATACCTTTTTCGGTTTTAAGATTAAGCGAAACCCATTTACGATTGAATCCGCCACAATCAAATGCCGCATCGTCAATGTCGGTCTTAAATTTCATGCCCCAAGACACTCCTTGGGTGCGCTGGTCGTCGCCCATTTCACGCTCAATTTTGTATACCGTAGCACCCAGTTCCGCCAACAAACGCGCACATCCTGGTGCTGCTGCAAAAATAGTAAGGTCAACAACCTTAAGTCCCTGTAATCCACCCATAGCTTCCCTCTCCCTTTGAGTGTGATCCCCTTTATGCTTTCATTTTACTTATAAACAATGTCCCTAGGCATGACATCGGCGAATATGAGTATATGAACGCTTAACGTGAAAGAACTGAAAGAGTTGGACAAGCTAACACTGCCAAATGTTTCAGCAGCCTCGCGCCAGCAAAAGCAGGAAATACAAACAGGAGGGCTGTATTCGCCCTCCCTACTTTAAAAATGTTATGTCTTTCGCGCGTTAATCCTTTTGGGCCCCAATGTGTTGCAGCTTGTAGTTTAGTTTTATAGCTCGTTGTTGCACCGTAAATATACCAACTGCGCTTCAATACTACGAAGCGATGCCCAGCGAAGATTTTCATCCACACCTTCATACACCGCGTCAAACAGCGCATCGGCATTGCATGGAACCCCCGATTCAAGCGCCTCTTTTACCTGATCAAGTCGTTCAAGACGATGTTTGCGCGTTGCTTCTATTGCGCGCAAAGGATCGGTCACTGGATACCCATGTCCCGGGCAGAAAATACGCACCTTGTTCAGTTTGACCAGATCTTCCAACAAATCAAGTGACGCCAAATAGTCGCCCAAATTACCGTCGGGATAAAACACCACCGTGGGCCCATGACGAAAAACAACATCACCCACAAACATGAGCTGCTCTTCGGAAAGAAGCAACCCCATCGAATCACTTGAATGACCCGGCAACTTATATACCTCAAATATGGGAGCACCTTCGAAAGGATACAAAAGCCCTTCTTGGAGCAAGTAGTCTACCTTAAAAGGACCACAAGGAGCATCGGCCCCCATTTCTTCTTTTGGACCATAAATAGGAGCGCCAGTCTTATTGGCAAGCTCGCGAGCGCCTGCCGTGTGATCATGATGATCGTGCGTTAAGAAAATGGCGCCTACTTTTACTCCCATTTCTGCACACACGTCCAAAATGCGCTGCGTTTGCTCGCCTTCGGGTGAAGGATCGATCACGATAGCCTGCGTATCTTCACCTTGTACCTTTTCAGGATTAGTAACAATCCAGGTGTTCGTACCTGCATAGGTCATAGGACTGGGATTGTTTGCCCGAACGCACGTTACTAAATTACTTACGCGGCCACCTTGCCAAGGAGTTTCATCAGCAATAAAGGTAGCGTCTTGTTCTTGCGCTTCTTCTTCGTCAAAATCGCCCGAAACAATAGCTTTCAAACGATTAGCAACAGAATTTTCAGGGATGCCTGCTGTGCCTTTTTTAGGAGTTGTTTCTTTTTCAGGCGCCGCATCTTTTCCAGGCGCACCTGCTGCACCTTTTTCGGAAGCTGCTTCTTTTCCAAGCGCTGCACCTTTTCCAGAAACGCTTGTTGCGTCTTTTTCGAAAGCATTATTGCCGCTCATCACTGTTTACTCCCTTACGCAAGTTCCCCGCGCAGACCAATAGAACCATCTTCACGGTAATACGGCTTGGACATAATTTTCTTCAAGGTGCGACGCGTTGAAACAAACGTTTCTGCATCGTGGGCATTCGCAATTGCCGTCAAGTTATACACCGTAGGAGCCAAAACCAACCAACGGTTTGCGTCTGCTTCACGCATAGCATACGAAGGGGTTACCCAGCCTGCAATCTGCGCTTCGCTTGTTTTATCGTCCGCCACCTGGCCTTCAGGCATCAAGGCCGAGAAAAAGAAGGTGTCGTAACGCTTATGTTCAAATTCAGGCGTACAGAAGTTCGCGATAAGACCCAACAAATCGGTACGTAAAACCAAATCACGACGCATAAGCATCTCCGAAAGTGCCAACTCATGCGCTTCAAGCGCCCTGCGATCTTCCGCCCATGAAGGGTCGGACAAATCGGTTACCATTTCACCGTTTTCATATCCAGCCAAAAGAACGCCGCATTCTTCGAAAACTTCGCGCGCTGCAGCAACCACTACTTTACGAGCTGTTTCTTCATCGACATTCATGTATCCTGCCCATTCACTAGGCGTGGGACCAGCCCATTTAAGGCCTTTTTCTGCATCCTTATCGTCAACGCGACCGCCAGGAAATACTACGGCATCGGGAACAAAGTCCATCGTCTTTACACGACGTAACATGAATACTTCGAGTTCTTGGCCGGTCGGAAAATCTTCAGGATAGTTACCATCTTCAATTCGGTAAGGCGTTTGACCAGGCTTTGAATCGCGCACCAACATAACGGTTGCCGCAAAGCGTGGCTCTACAGGCTGAAAATCGGGATTATCTAAAAGTTCGCGAGCTGCCTCAAGCGATTTCTTGTTCGGATCGCTTTCAATCACATTGCCATTTACTCGAATACCCATCGCGCCCTCCTTGTACGATTAAGGAAGAGAGTTGTACTGCACACCCTCTTATTCTGTTTCCTCACCAATCATACCTACTAAAGGGATGCACTCCAAGTAAGGTTTTAACAACAGATACCAACCTACAGAATCAATTATCTTTTTCGACAACAGCAGAAAAAGACACAGAATTAGAGTTGTTCTTTTTCATGTTCCAACGAAGTAACAATGCTGAATTGCAAATAACAAGCACTGAACCCGCGTTATGAACCAATGCCACTAAAACAAACAGGATTCAAGATACCTAACATAGCCAAAATTATGGCAACAAAATTCTTTTGATTTAGCGATTAAACGTAAAGCATAGCAGGCGGACCGTGTGGCAAGTGTGTAACTGATTCTCAAAACTGTGCTAACATACCATTGGTATGTAATGAAGGGAGCACAGGTATGTCACGGAATAAGTACCCCGAGGAAACCGTCGCCCGCATACTCGACGCAGCGATGCGACTATTTCTTGAAAAGGGCTACGAAAAAACGACGATCCAGGACATCGTAGGTGAACTCGACGGCCTTACGAAAGGCGCGATTTATCACCACTTCAAGTCGAAGGAAGAGATTCTCGATGCTGCTCTCGATCGCGCTGACGCAGCCGCGTTCCGCCACTACGACGAGATCGTCGCCGACCCGTCGATGACTGGCGTCGAGAAGCTTCAGACCATGTTCGACACCTCGGCAGCAAGCTCCCAGATGGACCTCGCGCCGCGGATGGCCATCGACGCCGATCCAGTTCGCAACTCTAGGCTTCTCGGCGTGATGTACCGCTCCGTCTTCGAGGATGTAGTGCCGCGCTATGTCGAACCCATCGTGCGACAAGGAATGGCCGACGGCACCATCGCCACCGACCAGCCGCGTGAGATGGCGCAGGTGGTTGTCCTGCTCGCAAACTTGTGGGTTGCCCCGATGTTCCAGCCCCTCACGGCAGACGAGCTTGAGGCGCGCATGCGCTTCTACTTGGGGCTGCTCAAAGCTATGGGTGCCGATCTGTCGGCAGAAAACGTAGCGGACAGAGTCGAGAGCTTCCGTCAGGCGCGCGAGGAAGCTGCTGTGTCGGGCGGCGACACATCTGATGCCTCGGAAGGGGAATCCGCAACGGGATCGCCTTCTGGAGCGGATCGGCGAAGCGGCGCAGACGCTTAGCTCGTACGCCCGAAAGCGGCGCGTTGCGACTTAAAAGGGAAAGGGCTTCTCGCCCTTCTCTTTTTACCTTTTATACATACCAACCGTAGGTATGTTAACTAGAGAGAAAGGACAGAGATGGACAAACGCAAAGAATCAATGCGAGCGACAGAAGAAACCCTCGCTACCGAAGATCAAAGCGAGGAAACAGGAGAAAGCGGTCTGACGGGCACGTTCTGGGCGCTCGCAGCAGCACAGGTAGTTTCACTGTTCGGCAATGCAGTGCTTCGGTTCGCACTGCCGTTGCACGTGCTAAGCGTCACGGGATCATCTGTGGCGATGGGCGTCGTGACGGCATGTGCCTGGGTACCCTACATCGTACTCGCCCCTATCGGCGGCGTAGCGGCAGACCGCATCCGCAAGCGCCTCATCATGGCGACGCTCGACACCGTCATGGCGTTCGTGTGCGCGGCGTACCTACTCCTGAGCGGGACGGCAGATGTCGTCGGCCTCGCGGTGGCCGCCCTCGTCGCGCTTTACGCCGTGCAAAGCATCTATCAGCCGACGGTACAGGCAAGCGTGCCCGCCCTCGTCGATCGGACAGCGATTCAACAGGGTACGGCAGTCGTCAGTCAAGTGAGCATGCTTTCGAGCCTGGTAGGGCCTGTGCTCGGCGGACTTCTGTTCGGCATGTTCGGTATCGGACCCGTCGTCGCAATATCGGGTGCTCTCTTCGCAGCGTCAGCCGTTCTGGTAACAGTTGCGGTGCGCGTGCCGTTTGCGCCTCTGCCGCGCGATGCAGGAATCCTTCGCACAGTGGCAGAAGACCTCGCCGCCGCCCTGCGCTTCCTGCGCGAGGGACGGCTCGCCTTGCTTCTCGTCGCCGCAGCGTGCGCCGCTCCCCTGCCGCCCATGGGCTCATATTCCCTCGTCGTAGTGGGACTCTTCCTCGCCATGGCATGCTGCACACTTTTCTCCGTGCAAGCGGTCGCCTTCGTGCAGGGAGAAACGCCCAAAAGCCTAATCGGGAAGGTGATGGCGCTTGTCATGGCGCTCGCAAACTGCGCAACACCCGTCGGCGCGCTTGTCTACGGCTGGCTTCTCGATGCGTTCCGAGACGATATTTCCGTCGTAGTTGTGGGTGTGGTTGCCATCTCCCTCATCCTTTCACTCGCCGATGCCGAGGCCCTGCCGTTTTCTGAAGAGTTCTTCAATGCTGTTTGGTGCAACGATTCATTTCATCACTACCCTGATCCTAAGCGCGCCGCCTTCGAAGCCTGGCGCGTACTCAAGCCAGGAGGTTCCCTTATTATTGGTGACGTATGGCAACCCGCTCCCGCCCGTGCCCTCATGAACGCATGGATGCCCTATTCCCAAGAAGGCGACGTACGCATCTACTCAGAAAACGAGATGCGCACGACCCTTGGCACTTGGTTCGACACCGTTGAATGGCGCAAGGTAAACTCAACCGCGTGCATCTGCATAGCCCGGAAAGGCCAGTGTGATGAGGACGAACAATCGGGTTATTTAACACTCAATTCTCCACACTCTGAATGTATTGTGAGATACTAAATACGAACAAAAGTTCGCATGAAGGAAGTCGCATGATTATCAACACCGGAGCACGCACCGACACAGTGCAGTGGTATACGCCGTGGTTACTTAAGCGTTTTGAAGAAGGCTATGTGCTCGTACGCAACCCCTTGTTCCCCAATAAGGTTACCTGTTACGAACTTACGCCCGAAGTGGTAGATGTAGTGGAATTTTGCAGCAAAAACTATGCACCCATCCTATCGCACCTGCGCAAAATTACCGACCGATTCAACACGCACTTCCACTACACCATCACCGCCTACGGACCTGACATCGAACCGCGTGTGCCTAGCATCGATAAGTCCATTGACACGCTGTATCAGCTGGAAGAAATCGTTGGCGCAAAACGCATTTGCTGGCGTTACGATCCCGTATTGCTTACGCGCGACTACACCATTGAACGACACTTCGCAACCTTCGAACACATATGTACGCGACTGGCAGGACATGTGGATCGCTGCATTTTTTCATTTGTGGAACTGTACAAGAAACTGCAATTCAATATGCCAGAACTTATTCCGCTCACCAGAGAAGACATGGATCAACTGGCGAAAGGGTTGGGGCGCATCGCTGCCGATCAGCATATTCCGCTACAAATTTGCGGCACCGACGATGACTGGAGCCATTACGGCATCCGCCCAAGCGGATGCATGACGCTCGAGATGTTAGGCGCAGCAAATGGAATCCAATTCGCGCCGCGCAAACATACAGGCAAGCGCCCCGGATGCCACTGTATCGAAAACCGCGACATTGGTGCCTACGACAGCTGCCCCAACGGTTGCCGCTACTGCTATGCAAACAAGGATCATGAAAAAGCATTGCGCAATTTTTGCGAAGAGCACGACCCCACCTCTCCGTTGCTTCTGGGGCATCTGCGCGAAGGCAATACGGTTCAACAGGGCACGCAGAAGCCATTGCGTCGCTTAGCTCCAACGTTGTGGTAGTAATTTACATTTAATTAACCTGCAAAACCCGTGCAAAGCCTATCCTAAAAGTTGCAGTCCTATACACTGCGACCCCTACGGAACATCAATACATAAGCCTCAGCGAAAACAGCACCAAAATTGTGACATACGTCTCAATGAGCGCCGCAACATAGGCTACAACATACGTTGCGATACACGTTGTTGATGCCAAACCCAAGTTGTAACACAGCCACTGCACGTAAGGCAGCACGCTTCGCTAGACCGTGGGTTTATTAACAAGGAGTATTTATGGACGAAAGCCAGTCGGATAGCACCAAACTCCATATTCCCTATGGCAGCACCTGGGAAATTCACGTCGATGAAGTATACGCTGAACGCATGATTCACGCCCACAATAAAGCATATCGGCGCAACACTGGCAAAGGTTACTTTATCTTTTGCCTATTGCTTGATGTGCTCGTAATCGCTGGAACAATAAAGTGCTTTGCTGATGGCTTAAATCTGTTCGATCAATTAAACGGATTTGGCGGCATTTTTGGAGCATATATTCTGTTTCCTGGTCTAACGATCTTTTTCGGCATCCTTGCATTCGGCCCCGATAAAGGTGGATTTTTTGGATGCAAACGCGCAGCACGTCAGTTAGCAAAAGAGCTCGTGCCACAAGGCAGCGGCACCCTTACCGCACACCTCGATGAACTAGGCATCACGCTTTCTTCCAGCGTTAGCACCACAAACATCCCCTACGCTGCCTGTTACGACACCGCCACCATTGACAACAAAACATTTGTACTCGTAGGAAGCGAAAAAGAACAATCGGCCGCTTATGCTGCAGCGGGCGTTAATGCGTATTTGCGCGACAATGTAGGCTTTGCTTTTGCTGCACCAGAAGAACTTGCCAATCGGATTATTGAAGTAGGAAAGCAGCAATTCGAGCATATGAAAAAAGATGATGACTACTGCACCCGCGTGCTGGACTATATGGGCGAATAGCACAACTTTTATCTTCCCAAAAAATAGCATGGTTCACCAAAATATGGCGCGTTTTCCCACAACCCTCAAATCGCCATAATCTGACGAGTAACTATCCCTTATTACTGTAAATTGTTACTAATTTAATAACATTTTTTGACTTCCCGCCTTATCTGGTCAAATTCGGTGGTAGTATGAAACCACGATTAAAAGTGAAGGTTTTATGGAGTCATTTGTGTTCGCTTAAGTAAAGAAAGTGCGTACGGCAAAGGACGACGTGACAAATGCCCTGTCCACTTGTCACGCACGTAAGCGAAGAAGGTGCAGCGAACACAGCTGACAGATAAAACCGCAACGGTAAAGGAGGTGCACAGATGGACTTTTTAGCTGATCCGGTCTTGCTAGCGCGTATCCAATTCGCGCTTACTGCCATGTATCACTTCATCTTCGTGCCACTATCCATCGGCCTAGGGCTTATCGTAGCCATCTTCGAAACGAAGTACTACCGTTCCCAAAAGCCCGAAGATGCCGCTGCTTCACGCTTCTGGATTAAGGTGTTTACTGCTACCTTTGCCCTGGGCGTCGCAACTGGTATCACGATGGAATTTTCATTCGGAACCAACTGGGCAGATTATGCTCGCTTTGTAGGTGATATCTTCGGTGCACCTCTTGCAGCAGAAGCCTTGCTGGCCTTCTTCTTGGAATCGGTATTCTTGGGCGTTTTGCTTTTCGGCCGCAAAAAAGTGGGTAAGAAGTTCTACTTAGCATCTGCTTGGCTCGTTTGGTTTGGTTCCTGCCTTTCTGCATTGTGGATTATCATTGCAAACTCCTGGATGCAAACCCCCGCAGGTGCAGAACTTTCTGCCGACGGAACCCAGGCTATTTTGACCGACTTCATGGCAGCCGCCTTCAACGCCACCACCATCCCCCGTTATTTACATACGGTTGATGCACTCCTTATTATGGGTGCCTTCATGGCGCTTGCCATTGGTGCTTGGTACCTGAAGAAGGGCCGCCACACCGACTTCGCGCTCAAGACGGTACGCGTTGCTTCGTGCGTTGCGCTTATCACCACCGTTTTGATGGTGGCCTTCGCTCACCAGTCTGCAGTTGTCGTAGCTGAAGAACAGCCCACCAAGTTCGCCATGATGGAAGGCGCCTACGAAACCGAAGCCATGCCTTTATACGCGCTTGGCTGGGTTGACGAAGAAAACCAGGAAGTTATTACGCCCCTGGCCATCCCTGGCGGTACTTCGTTCTTGGCTTCTTGGGATTTCGAGAAAGAATATCCTGGCCTTAACGATTTAGCAGCAAGCGGTGCATACGGTAGCGACTTCACGGAAGAAACCGTTGATGAACTTCCTGTTAATACCGTATTCCAAAGCTACCATTTGATGGTTATCATGTTTGGCCTTATTGCTATTACCACCATCTTGGCCTTTATCTTTACCTACCGCAAAGGCCGCATTAAGAACATGCGCTGGCTGCAAAACCTGGCTATCATTTCTCCTCTGTTCCCCTTCCTGGCAATCCAGGGTGGTTGGATCACCGCAGAAATTGGCCGTCAACCTTGGGTTGTATACCCTGCTGCGAGCAGCCCCGATGGCGTAAGCTTGCTCACCGGCGAGGCTAATTCACTTGCCGTAAGCTCGCCAGAACTTGCCATTACCATTACGTTGTTCTGCCTGATTTATTTATTCTTAATCATTGGCTGGGCGCGCATTGTTATTCATCTTATTAAGAGCGGCCCACGCTCCGAAGAAGCACCGAAGGATGGTGAATAGGCATGAGTATTTTAGGAATTCTTTGGTTTATCCTTATCGCTATCCTTATTGCTGGCTACTTCATTTTGGACGGCTTCGACTTAGGTGCAGGTACGCTTTCACCCTTCGTAGCCAAAAACGAAAAAGAAAAGGCTATTGTTCGCCGCAGCGTTGGCCCCGTTTGGGACGGCAATGAAGTATGGCTGCTAACTGCAGGTGGTGCCCTGTTTGCAGCATTTGCGCCTGCTTATGCCACAACTTTCTCTGGGTTCTACCTGGCTATCATGCTGGTACTATTCGGCCTGATTGTCCGTGCGGTTTCGCTTGAATATCGCTCGCATGATCCAAAATGGAAGAAGCTTTGGGACGCTTTGTTCTTCATTGGTTCTCTGCTTCCTGCCCTGTTGTTTGGTGTTGCTATTGGCAATGTTTACGCTGGTATTCCTATGGATGCCAACGGCGACTACATTGGCGTTCCTTTACTGGGTCTAATCACTCCGTTTACCCTGCTGTGTGGTTTATTGGGTCTGTCTTTCTTCCTGTTGCAAGGCGCAACATGGCTTTCAATGAAGGCCCCTAAACCTTCCGAATTCCAGACACGCGTTGCTGGCCTGCGCCGCCCCTTGGCTATAGTAAGTTTGGTACTGTTCGCTGCAGTTACTGCCTATGCACTGTTAGGTATTCAGCCCGCCATGGATCCCACTTTAGAAATTGTTCGCTGGTTGGTATTTATCTTGGTAGCAGTTGCTCTTATTGGAGTAATTGCCACTGCTAAAACAGACGGGAACGATCTTATTCCCTTCCTGTTAAGCAGTGCCGCAGCACTGTTCTTAGTAGTACTTTTTGCCGCGTCCATGTTCCCGAACTTGGTAGTAGCATCCGCCACTTCTATTGGCGATAGTATTACGGTTGCCACGGCGGCATCGTCTGATTTGGCCCTTGGCTGGATGACGGGTATTACCTGTGTTGGTTTGCCGTTGGTATTGATTTACCACGTTATTATTTATCGCACCTTCCGCGGCCGAATTGCTGACGAAGATTTAAGCGAATACTAACGTCTCGCCAAAGAAAGCCGCTGTGGATTCATCAAATCGCAGCGGCTTTCTTATTCTTTCTCGTTTGCAGTTCGCACGAACTGACCACCTCTCATTCAACCCAAGAAAAAGAAATGTCTTACTATTTTCACAACATTGCAGGTTAAGGGGAAAGTGCTTGGCTAAATCAGCCTTCGCTTACTCGAACTGCAAATAAAGCAAAGGGCATAGCGAAGACAGCGCGCCATAACCTAGTACCATCCCAAAACTATTAAGCGCTAATCGGGGACTATGCCTTAAAAGCTTTATTTTACGTTCGGCTCAGGGATGCTTTATCCAAGCACTTTCCCCTTAACCTGTCTGAGCTGCTAAATACTCTATTTTTTTAGCGGCTTAGCAGTTTCTAATTTAAGGAATACCCATGATTGACCGCTTGTTATTTACTATTGAAGGAGTTCGCGAAGCGCTTTTGCGCTGCACGCTCTTTTCGCTGATAACAGGCGCGCTCATCATAGGGCAAGCCTTCTGCCTTACCACCCCGCTGGTCAACCTTTGGTATAACCATGCTCTCGTAGACCAAATTCCTTTTATCGCAGGCTTTTTTGTGTGCCTTATTGTTCGACAATTTGTGGAAAACACACAATCCAGTCAACTTGAATCTTTCGCAAGTCGCAGAGCTGACGAATTCCGCACGCAGCTTTTTAAAAAGCTGTTCAACGAAGGCCAAAGCTTGGTTCAAGAAAAGGGCACCGGCGGTTTTTCTACTCTTCTTGTTGAAGGGGTGGACCAAGTTGAAGCATATTTGCGTATGATTCTTCCCCGCATGACCAAGCTTGTTATAGTTCCTGTCATGCTTCTTATTCTGTTGTTTGCACTGGACTGGGTTTCTGCCCTTATAGGCTTGTTGGTGTTTCCTGCCATTATTTTGCAAATGGTGCTAATCGGACACACCGCCAGTCTTGAAGCGGGCAAACAGCACAAAGAATACCAGCGTTTGGCGAATCATTTCCTTGATTCTATACGCGGCATTGATACGTTAAAGCTATTCGGCCGTAGCAAAGACCAAACAACCAAAATTTACGAATCAAGCGAGCGATTCCGTACCGCGACTATGAAAACCTTACGCGTAGCTACCTTATCGGGTGCTGTTCTTGATGCGTTTTCTACGATTTCTATCGCTGCTATTGCAGTAATGCTTGGCTTTCGTTTGGTAGACGGATCACTCACCCTTTTTCCCGCTCTGTTTGTTTTGGTCATTATGCCCGATTACTTTAGGCCTATTCGGGAATTTGCCTCCGACTACCATGCATCCTTAGACGGCAAAAATTCACTGCGGTCAATTCTTGCCATTGTGCGGCCTTCGGTTGTCAAAGAAGAAAGCTCCGAAAACTCTGCGAGTGAAACAGATCAAGCGCCAAAAACGTCATCTCACAACGAAGCAAAATCAGCATCAAAAGAAACGAACTCGGAAGAAACGCAGCGCAAAATAGGAGAACAGCCAAGCTTTACTTGGACAGAACACAGCGCCCTGCACCTGCATAATCTTTCCTATCAGTACGCAACCGAGGGCACCTTCGCACTCGAACACCTATCAGCTACTTTTTCCGATACTCAGATTGTGGGAATAATTGGACAATCGGGTAGCGGAAAGAGTACCTTGGCACACCTGCTAGCAGGATTAAATGACCCAAGCGAAGGATCAATTACCATCTCTACTGCAAGCGCAAATGTTGGTTCTTATAATGATGGTGTAACTTCACTACACACTTTGCGATGCCAGTCTTGGCAAAAACAACTTGCGTACATCCCCCAAAACCCGCACATCTTCCACGCATCACTGAAGGAAAACCTTGCGTTTTATCAGCCTGATGCCCCTTTATCAGAAATTGAACGCATCTGTTCCCTCATGGGCCTGAATACCCTTATCGAAGACCTCCCCGAAGGACTTGATACCATCATTGGCGAAGGTGCTCACTCCTTAAGTGGTGGTCAGGCGCAGCGTATTGCTTTTGCGCGCGCATTCCTGAACAAGAATTGCAAGGTCCTTATTTTTGATGAACCCACCGCACATTTAGATATCGAAACCGAATTAGAACTAAAAGAGCGCATGCTGGAACTTATGCAAGACAAATTGGTATTCCTTGCCACCCATCGCCTTCATTGGTTATCAGCAATGGATACCGTATTAGTTTTGAAAAATGGACGCCTAATCGCACAAGACACACCCGAAAACCTTATGCAATCAGGCCTTATACAACCCGTAAAATCCATCCTATAAATTCTTAAAGAAGGAGGTGAACCCTATGGCGCAAAAACAGAACAAGATATCTTCCCCGCAAACCTTTTCCTGGAAGAACGACACCTGGGTAAAACCTTATTTCGGACGCTATAAGAAGACCTTGTTCTTGGCGCTTTTCCTGGGCGTTTTAACCATAGGATTCGCTTCTGCTTTAATGTTTACCGCCGGATGGCTTATTGGTGGATCAGCCGAAATGCCTTATTCCATTTTGCTTTTAGGAACTCCTTTGCTGTGCGTGCGCATATTCGGCATAGGAAAGCCTCTCTTGCAATACGCCGAACGCCTAACAAGCCATAATTGGGTTTTGCGCATGACATCCAGCCTGCGCGTAAAACTGTATCGCTCCTTTGATACACAGGGCATATTTTTCCATTCGCTCTATCGCCTAGGTGATGCCCTTGGGCTGCTTGCCGAAGATATTGGCCATATTCAAAACTTATATTTACGCACCATATTTCCAGTTGTTATCGCCTGGATTTTAGGGCTTGCGCTAGTCATAGGATTTGGGTTGTTTACCTGGTGGATGGGCGTTTTAGTGTTTGTGCTGCTTGCGCTTGAACTTTTTGTGGTGCCCTTGGTTTCAGCATCAATAAACGGGGCCCGACAGGCTAAGCATAAAGCGCTCAAGGCATCCCTCTACACCGAAATAACTGACAATGCCCTTGGCATTACCGATTGGATACTTTCTGGTCGCTACAACGATTACGCCGAACGTCACCACCACATACAAGATGCTTTACGCACTTTAGAACGCGAAGGACACGCTTTTGATAAACGTCGTGATGTAATCCTGCAATTTCTGTTTGCTCTTGGAGCAGTAATCGTGCTCCTGTGGGCTGCCACTTCATTCAGTGGGCAGGTAGGAGGAAACTCGAACTGGATTTTAGCATTTGTGCTTGGTTACTTTCCTTTAATTGATGCATTTGCTCCCCTACCCGCAGCCACTACCGAGGCCCGTGCGCACCAAGATTCCGTGCAGCGTTTAAACGAGCTACCGAACGCAGATGCCGAAGATACTCGTGAAAAAGTGGAAAAGCAAAAGACGATCAAAACCACTCAAGAGACAAAAAAGTTTGTCATAGATGCGCATAAAACTGAAAACTCAAACTTCAATTCAGACTGCAACTCACATCCTGATTCAACTTCAGATCCTAATTTGGCTTCAGGTTCTAATTCGGTTTCAAGTTCTAATCCAGACTATGACATTCAACTTACTAATGTCAGCTTTTCCTACGAACAAAACGGCCGCCTTCTTCTTGATAATCTTTCGCTTTGTATTCCCGCAAAACAGAAGATTGCGATTTTAGGCAAAAGTGGTGCAGGAAAATCCACCCTGGCTTCCCTTATTCGCGGAGATTTGACCCCCACCTCAGGTACCGTATCCTTAGTCGCGCCTCATGAGAATCACACCTCAGATCCAGACGGCTCTCACGAAGTTTCGTCCATCCCGGACCCCGTATCTTTAGTCGCGCCCAACGAATCACGCCTTCCTACCTGTGGGCTGGGTGATAGGGCTTCACAATACTTTGGCGTTATTCAGCAAAAAACCTACGTGTTCAACACCACCCTGCGTGACAATCTTTTGATCGGAAACCCTAACGCAAGCGATGAACTGCTGAAAGAAACACTTCACAAGGTGGGTTTAGAACAGCTTCTTGAGCGTCTGCCCAAAGGACTAGACACGATTGTTGATGAAGCAGGGCTCCGTTTTTCTGGCGGAGAACGTCACCGAATTGCGTTGGCTCGCGTTCTTTTGCAAGATGCACCTATTGTTATATTGGATGAGCCCATGGTCGGGCTTGACCCTGTTACCGAACAGCACGTCCTTGACGCCATCTTTTCTACCTTGCAAAACAAAACCATCATCATGATTACCCACCATCTGCAAGGTGTGGGGTATATGGATCGCGTCCTGTTTTTAGAAAAGGGTCATCTTAAGCTCGATGGCCACCCTCAGAAACTTGCACAAACAAGCACCTATTTTCAGCAGCTTTTATCTTTGGAGCAAAGCGCTCTTTGCTAGCGCAGCCTTTTGACCGCTAACCCAAGCACCGCAGCAAGCCACTCTTTACCAAAGCAGCAGAATATAGGGGTTAACGGTCAAATGTGCTGCTAGCCTCCGTCACGTCTAAATATCTCAGGCAGCGGATCTATGCGTGCAGTTTGCTAACCACAAAAGCGCCCTTTACTGAACGTGCAAAGGGCGCTTTGTTTGTTTCGTTGGGCGATTGAACTATTGCGGCTTTCGTGAAACTACTTTTCCTCTTCACCCTCTTCGGGCACTTCAATATGCTCAATTAAAACGCTTATCTTGTCGATACGATAACCGTCCATGATATTGATAACCAGCGTAAACTTCTTGTCGCCATGAACAAGCTCGTACTGGTCGCCCTCTTCTGGGATTTTATCGAGCAAGTCCAGCATTAAACCACCCGCAGTTTCGTAGTCATACACTGGAACGGGCTCGAAGCCTAAAAATTCAACAAACTGATCAACCGGAAGCGAACCATCAACCACATACTGGTTTTCGCGAACCTTCAAAATTTCGTCCTGGTCGTCATGCAAATACTCATCTTCCATGCGACCAATAATCTGTTCGACCACATCACTCATGGTCACGATACCTGAAGTGCCACCATGCTCATCTACAACCACTGCAATCTTGGTGTGTTTTGCCTGAAGCATTTGCATCAACTTCGAAATGGACAGGCTTTCAGGAACTGCCTGAATGGTACGAATACGCAGATCCTTCATAGAAGAGCCTTCGGGCAGCAGGTAGGCATCCTTAATATGAACAAAACCAATAATGTTGTCTTTGTCTTCCTTGTAAACAGGATAACGAGTGAACTTGTTAGCACCCATAATTTCAAGGTTAGTTTCAAGATCATCGTCCAAATCAATTGCAACCACTTCAGTGCGTGGTGTCATGATGGATTCTGCATCCTTATCATCAAGGTCGAAGATGTTATCCAAATACTGATACTGATCCTGCTCGATAGAACCCGATTCAGCACTTTCTTCCAGAAGGATTTTAATTTCTTCTTCGGTATAGGCATCATGTTCCTTCGAAACATCATGGCCGGTCAAGTGCATAATGCCATTGGTAAGCGTATTGAACAACCACATAATGGGATAAGTCATCATGTAAAACGCATGCAGGGGACCTGCAGTATGTAATGCATAGCTTTCCGTGTTCAAGATAGCCATAGACTTAGGTACCAATTCGCCCACTACCACGTGCAGTGCCGTCATGATGAAGTAACCAATAGCAACCGAAATTGCAGTAACTGCCGCATCCGGCAAACCAAGAGCCACAAACACGGGGTGGAACAACGCAGAAATTGCAGGTTCACCCAACCAACCTAGTGCCAAAGACGCAAGCGTAATACCCAACTGACAAGCAGAAAGATAGGCATTGACGTTATCGGCAATGTGGGCGGCACGCTTTGCGCCAGGTTTTCCCTCTTCAACAAGAAGTTCAACCTGTGATTTGCGAACACGTACCAGAGAAAATTCCGCCATAACAAAAAAGGCGTTCATCAACAAAAAGAAAACTACTAATAAAAGACTTACCCAGATTGGCATGTATTAATCGTTCCTTTCAACAAGCCGCGAAAAATTTCCAAAACCTCACCCGAGTTCTTACACGGCCATCTCCCCCTTTGGGGATGAAAAAAACGCAGTCATGTCACACCAAGACATAGACCGCGTTGGATCACAAACTACATTCGTATGATTATAAAAGCGTTTTCGAGCCGAACAACATCGACCGCCGCCGTCGGAATCGTTCACGACAGCTAAATCTCCTATTCTGGAACAGCGTTTTTGCTGCTTCCGTCGCATACCCTAAGTATAGTTATCCGCACGAATATGAAGCTCATCCGCGCGAACGCGTTACAACTAACTGATACACCATGGTATCAATGCGAAAATCTTTGTCAATTGCATAAGCGGTAGATGACCGCTCTTCACAAACCTAGCGCAACTTAAACAACTCTTCAATAATGGCAATTACCTGCGCGCGATGGGCAGAGCTATCGGGCGCAGAAGTCATCACCGACATGAGATATGTCTGTCCGTCGCATTCTATGATTCCCGCATCACAAAGGCCACTGAAACGCGGACTTGAAGCTATCCAACCTGCCTTATTCATGACTACCGCACACTCGTCCTTCTGGGTGGCGGTGTTGGCGCTTTCTTCGTTAGCATCCTGTTCCGACGCCAACACTTCATTCACACCTTCGCGAATAAACGAAGTGTTGGTCTGAGTGTATATTTCACGCAAATGATTCGCCGCATCCGTACCGCTTTCTAGATACCGATACGTATGAAACCACAATAAGGCCGATTCGCGTGCCGAATAGCGAGGGAAATGAGTGTCGTGTACGATGTCGGAATCAACTCCGCATGATTCAATCCAGCTCGCAAAACCTGATCCATCGTAGGTGTTTCGAAGAGTAGAAAAAGCATTGTTATCGGAATAGCGCACTGAGGCATCCATTAAACTTCGCGCCGAAGCGGATAAGCCCGCATCACCATCAGCCAAATGCTCGCTCAGATATGCCGCATAAATGCCTTTAAATGAACTTGCTCCGTAGATTCGGGTATCCAAGTTGTAAGCAACGCCTGCACCCGTATCAAGATTCATGAAGAAACAGCCCACCTCATATCCTGATGACTCCATGGACTGAATAGCATCAGTAAGCCCATCCAGATCAATCTCTGCGTTGCTCGATTCGATGCCTGTTTTATCTGATGCGCCGTTTACCTTGCTGCCTTCGGTGTTCTTAGTGCTCTCGCTTTCTGCCTCATCTGACATGCCGCTCACTCCAGTACCAAACCTATCAAGTAAAGAAAATGCTGTCGGAGCAGAAGACGCAGCGGGTAGTTCTTGTAGGGCTTCTACCGTAATACACAAGTGCGCCATTACCTGTTGGGCTTCACGATCAGCTAATTGGTCCACCGCACTTCCCCCTTCAACGGTAGTGTCGCCCAGCAATTGGCGAAATACCTTTGCTTTCTCCTGACGCTGTACAATAGCCGAAGAGGCTGGATCGCCCGAGATAAGCGGAGATCTATCAACCGTATAGCACGCAACGCCAGTTCCCAAACATGCAAGAACCAAAGCGCACGTAACACCCACAGCCATCCAAGGATGTGATTGCAGAACATGCTTTGCTACGTTCACCGCAGCGACTACCCAGCGACTGACGCGCACACTGCGCCTTCTTGCGTCAACTATCCAAGACCGCGCTTGTAAACCGCGTTTTATCACAGCAACCAGGCGTTTGCCGTACGTAAGGATTTGTTCAAGGGGAGTTTTTGCCATAGCTAAATAATACTGCGGACTTTACCTGTTGCACGAACCTTTAACGAGAAAGCACCGAATTGCTAGATGAGTGCCGTCATTACTTTAATTCAACATTGTGTTCATTTTTTCATTTCGCACCTGCGATCCTCTCTCGCGAAAAAGCAGTAGCTACAATACATAACAGTGCATAATTCGCTAGGCTGCATGACTGCCACTTCGTTGCGCAAGCGTCACTTCGTCGTACAAGTATTACTTCACTACGCAAGTATCGCTTTGCCATAAAGTACCGCAAAATTGCGCAAGCATCGCTTCACTATGCAAGTGCCACTTCGTGTACTACTTCGCCATGCAAGTACCGACCGATTTAGAAAGGAGGAACATGAACCAGGCAAGCACCATAGATCGCTCATCATCTGCGGAAGCATCAGAGCGTACCCATATTGGAGAAAGCTTCACCAAACTGGTTTGGATATTTCTTCTTATGTCGGTCGTAGGACTTATCGGCGAAACACTTCAGCACTTTATTGCGTTCAATGAATGGGAAAGCCGACCCGGCTTTATTTGGGGACCGCTTTCTCCTATCTACGGCACTGCTGCGGTATTACTCACGCTTATTCTTGAGCCGCTTCAAAAGAAAAACCCACTCGTCCTTATTGCCATTGGCGCAATGGTGGGCGGTGGATTGGAATATTTCGCCAGCTGGGCTATGGAAACTTTTGGCGGCATTGTGGCGTGGAGTTACATCAATAACCCTTTTAACTTTGATGGACGTACCGACCTCTTCCATGCACTGGTGTGGGGTACTCTTGGTATGCTCTGGGTAAAAGTGGGACTCCCTTTATGCGAAAAGGGGTTTAGCTACCTTAATTTAGAAAGCAAAATTGCTCGCTTTGCCACCGCGGCTCTTTCAATCTTCCTTGTTCTGAACATTGTCATGACCATTTGCGTGCTGGTTCGCACCGACCATAGAGCAAGCGGTGTTCCACCACAAAATGCATTCGAGCAATACATTGACTACGCCTACCCCACTGAAATGTTACAAAAACGCTTCCATAATATGGGAGGCCTCGGCATGTAACTGCCAAGGCCTCCCAGTCTTCGTACCAGTCTGCCAGGTATTTGGCCAGCCTAACCATGAAGCATGGCTGTAACTGTTCAGAAATCCTAATCTTCGTACCAGTCTGCCGCATCTTCAAGCAGCTCAACAATAGGTAATCCTTGAGGACACATAGCCTCACAGTTGCCACATTGGGTACACTGCGATGCGTAACCGCCCTTTGCTTGCCAGTCGTAAAGACCCTTTACAAAAGCGCGATCTTCAGTCATTTTTTCCAAATTCATCAAGCTCATAATTTCTGGGATTTTAACCCCTGCAGGACAATCTTTAGCACAGTAGCGACAGTTAGTGCAGTCAATCATGCCTACACTACGAAGAGCTTCGAGTGCTTCTGCCAACGCTTTTCGATCATCTTCAGAAAGTGGCTTGGCGGTTTTCCATTCGGCGACATTTTCCTTCACCTGATCCAGCGTAGACATACCAGAAAGAACCGAAATGACGTTGGGCAAGAAATAGCAGAATCGATAAGCCCACGACACTTCGCTTAACGTTGGCTCGGCTGCTTTCAGAATTTGTTTACCGCGCTCTGGCAAGTTAGCCAAACGACCACCACGAGCAGGCTCCATAATAACCACAGGCACGCCATGCTTTTCGGCAACCTCCATGCAACGACGAGCCTCAACCACCGGATCTTCCCAGTCAAGATAGTTAACCTGCAACTGAACGAAATCCATCGTGGGATGTTCGGTTAGCAATTTGTCGAGCGCATCCGCACCATCATGTATAGAAAAGCCAAGATGCTTAATAACGCCTTCATCTTTCTTTTGCTGCGCCCATTCCCACATACCGTATTCGTCGAATTTTGCCGTACGTACACCGCCAACGTTGTGGAGCAGATAAAAATCGACGTAGTCCACGCCTAAACGTTCAAGCGAAGTATCCAAGCATGCTTTTGCAGATTCTGCATCTGGCTGCGCCCATGCTAAACACTTTGTTGCGATAGTAAAAGACTCGCGAGGATAGCGCTTTACGAGTGCTTCACGCACGGCAACTTCTGAAGCGCCTTCGTGATACACATACGCCGTATCAAAATACGTACCGCCCGCTTCCATAAAGGTATCGACCATTGCTTTGAACTGGTCAAGATCGATAGAGGTTTGATCGTCGGGATCCGTCAAGGGAAGACGCATACACCCAAAACCAAGCTTTGGAGTTTCAAGAAGATTTGTCATTGCAAGGGCTCCTTTTGAACTTGTTTTCGAACCACCAGGTTGTACTGTTACTAGCTCGTACTGTTGCCAGTTCGCACTGCTGCCGACAGTTCGCGCGGCGGTTCGCACTATCATCAATTCGTGCCGTCACCGGTTTGTATTGCTACTAGTTCGCGCTGGTTGGCTCCATTCGCATGTTGATTTCATTCACATGGTATATCGTTTTCAACATATCGTTTTCAACAGCTCCGGGGATTACAGCAACGCATTTTTCCTGTAAGCCCCGATTTTGGTGAGAACGATTAATTTTCACTCCGTATATAATAATACTTTTAAGTGACACAACGTCAAGAGCCCACACATAATGTGCAGGCTCTTATTTTGCTGTTATTGCTTACTTGAAAAAACCGCGCTACTTCACTGCTTCTTCCGCACTGTTTCACTACTTATTCAACGCTCGGCATAACGTAATTAGATCGGCGGCATAGCGCAATTATTTATTACTTTTAAAGCTATTTATTCACCCTTAACACCGTACTGTTCGTAATACGCATCAAGCGCAGCCTTAATTTCATCATTGATAACCACTTTACCTTGCACTTCGTGGTTGTACAGCATTTCGGTAACTTCGGCCATGCTTACAATAGACGCAACAGGGAACCCATATTTTTCCTGCACTTCTTGCTGAGCAGTAACTACACCACCCTTACCTACTTCCATACGATTCAGGGAAACGATTAAGCCCTTCACGTCAACATCTGCAGCAGCCTTCAAGATAGGGTACGTTTCATCGATGGATTTACCCGATGTAGTTACATCTTCCACCATTATCACGCGATCGCCGTCATGAAGTTCCGAACCAAGTAAATTGCCCGCGTCTGCTCCGTGATCCTTTACTTCTTTACGGTTAGAGCAGTAACGAACCTCCTTGCCATACAGTTCTTCAAGAGCAATCGCAGTTACCACCGCCAAAGGAATCCCTTTGTACGCAGGACCAAATACCACATCAAAATCTAAGCCAAAGTTGTCGTGAATGGCACGGGCGTAGTATTCGCCTAAACGCTTGAGCTGGCCGCCTGTCACATACGCACCTGCATTCATAAAGAAAGGAGACTTGCGCCCACTCTTTAACGTAAATTCGCCAAATTTCAAAACCTGGCTTTCTACCATGAATTCGATAAATTCCTGTTTATAGGCTTCCATGAGCGCCCCTTCTCTCGCCATATAAATTGCTAGCCATGCTCATTGACTGTTTTCCATCATAGCAAATCAGGAATTTCGCATAAACAGAAGGCTTTTTGGCAAAATAAGGCCTTATCGGGTAGCTATTTCTCATACTGAGCCTTTTCGCACGAGAAATTTGTACACAATTTCGTTGATATGGGTAATTTTTATGGTGGCTTATTCTACATTTGTAGCTTATTCTACAGTAATTTAGGCATCCTTCGACCCGATAAGGGCAGTTTTTGCCAAAAACAGGGTGCTCAACGTACAATTCCGGAATTTGGCAGAGCGACTGCAGGATGAATGCGATACGAACACGATACGACGCAGCACCTTAGCGTTCTTCGATAGGCTTGTAAGCGCGAGGCTTCATACCCGTTTTGTAAGCAGGACGGATAATGCGCTTGCCACTTACCAGTTCCTCGAAGCGGTGCGCTGCCCAACCAGCCATACGAGAGCATGCAAACAACGGTGTAATAAGATCGGTCGGGATGCCCAGCAAGGAGTACACAAAGCCCGAATACATGTCCACATTGGCACACATATCTTTTTTGGTACCCTTTTCGCGCAAAATAACCTCGGGGCTAACGCGCTCAATAAGCTTAAGCAGGTTCAACTCCGCTTCAAATTCGGTACCTTCAGCCATCTTGGTAGCAAACTTCTTTAAAATAACGGCACGAGGGTCAGACTTGGTATAAACCGCATGCCCCATGCCATAGATCAATCCTGTATGGTCAAACGCCTCTTTGTTCACAATCTTGGCAATATAGGAAGCTACCTCGTCTTCATTTTCCCAGTCGGAAACGTTTTCCTTAATTTCTTTTTGCATAGCCAAAACCTTATGATTTGCACCACCATGCTTTGAACCTTTCAAAGAGCCGATAGCGCCTGCATATGCAGAATAAGGATCAGTATCGGAAGAAGACAAAACGCGGCAGGTAAACGTAGAGTTGTTACCACCGCCATGTTCGGCATGCAAACACATCATGATGTCCAACATACGCGCTTCTTCGGCAGTATATTGGCGGTCGGGACGCAACATTGAAAGAATAGTTTCTGCGGTAGATTCACCCGGAATAAAACGATGCATGATCATGGACTTACCGTTGAAAGCAGCCTGCTTTGCATAATACGCAAGCACCATAATGCGGGGCAAACGCGAAATAAGCGTTACCGCAGTAGAAATTTCATGTTCATAGGAACGATCTTCCGCGTTGGGATCATCGGCATACAAAACCAGAACAGAACGCGCAAGCAGGTTCATAATATCCGGCGAAGGCGTGCTCATAATTTTGGAAGCCGTAAAGCCATCGGGCAATTCGCGATGAGCATCCAAACGGGAAACAAAGAAATCAAGTTGAGCCTGCGTTGGCAAATCGCCCATTAACAATAAGTAGGCAATTTCTTCATAACGAAAACGCTTGTTTTCTTCGCCGCTCAGCAAATCATAAAGGTCATAACCACGAAGCGTAAGTTTTCCTTCATCGGCAATCTTATCGCCTTCACTCATCATGTAACCATGAACGTTGGAAATATTGGTAATGCCCGCAATAACACCCGAGCCGTCGCTATTACGAAGGCCACGCTTAACCGGGTAACGCTCATAGAGCTCTGGATCGACCGAGTTTACTTTGGTGATGTTGTCATAAAGGGAAAGCTTGCGTTCTTCCATGGGAATTCCTTTCAACCGCGAAATACAATTCTACACCGAACTAAAGTGGCAAGCCTTTTGTAGCGTCACAAAACCAAAGACGAACGGCGAGCTGAGTAACATTTGTTACGCAAACGAAACGTTTATAAAGCGTGCTACACTTTATCTGCACGATAACTACACGAAAGTGCCGAAAGCGCGATTCGCATTGCGGCGCATTGCATTGGGCACCGTACGCCGTACAACACACAGCATTTTGGTACGACACAATAACGAATCGTGTATTGGGGAATTTTGTAGGGGCAATATGAGTCAGGAGAAGTGCATGAACTGGCAACAGGACTACGAACGCAAGCAAGTAACACTTGACCAGATTTTCGAAGAGCATCTCGTGGGCGCAAATAGCGACTCAGGCTCTGGCGGTAGCTCAATCGCTAACACATCCACTGGCAACTCCTTTTTAAACAGCGCATCGGTAAATAACACCCCTGTTGCGCACAAACAAAAAATATACATGGGCGGCCTCCACGTGCCAACCACCATTATTAACGAGCTGCTTTCTCGTATAAATGCTGGCACGCTTTCTGGCATTGATATGTACGGCAACTATATGAATGGCGATATTACCTTTGCCAATATGCAGGTAACGCCTGATCAGTTCCGTTATCATACCTATTTCGCAGGACCAAACGAGCGCACCGGATTTTTTAACGGGTCCCAATGCGTCACTCACATTCCCGTGCATTTTTCTGACACCAATCGCATGCTTGAAGAAATTGGCTTGGATTATGCAGTGGTTCAAATGACTCCGCCCAACGACCAGGGCTATTGCAATATCGGACCCCTAGGTTTCGAGCAAGGGGCGCTACGAGGTGCAAAGCATATCATTGCGCAAATTAACACGCGCCTACCTCGTGTTTTTGGCGATTCCCATAATTATCACGTGAGTGACATTGATGCATTTTTCATCCATGACGAATTGCTGGAAGATATTCAAACACCTACGCCCACCCCAGAAGAAGTAAAAGTTGCCGAACTTATTGTTGATCGCGTTAACGATGGCGACTGCATTCAGCTCGGCATCGGCGGCATTATCAACGCTATTGCCGCGGGACTCGACTGCAAGAAACATCTCGGTGTTTTTACCGAAATGTTTTCCGATGCTTTTGTGCAACTGCAGATGAAAGGCGTTATTGATAATTCTCGCAAAAACTATATGCCGGGGGTTTCTGTTGGTGGATATTCCACCGGCACCCAACGCCTGTACGACTTCATTAACAACAATCCCGACATGTATTACTGCTCGTATGAAACGGTATGCAATCCTGTCACCATTGCCCAAAACGACAACTTGGTGTCGGTCAACACAGCGGTAAGTATTGATTTAACAGGACAGGTATGCGCCGAAAGCATTGGTACGCGTCAGTATTCCGCAAGCGGCGGGCAGTTCGATTTTGTTCGCGGCGTTAAAAATTCCAAAAACGGACGCGGCTTTATTGCAGTAACCAGCGTTGCCCACACCAAAAAAGGCGATGTATCGAAAATTGTTCCCACCTTGGCGCCAGGAAGCGCCATTACTTCGCTGCGCAACGATTTGCAGTATGTGGTAACCGAATACGGCGTGGCAGATTTGCGCTGGGCCGACATCCCTACCCGCGCTCAACGCTTGATTAATATTGCGCATCCTGATTTCCGCGATGAACTTACCTTCGAAGCGAAGCAATTAGGAATCTTGTATTAGCCAGTTCACCGCTGACCCGCTTTAGCCTTGAATAACGTTGACCTAAACCATTTTGTTGGGGTTTGTCTTTGTTTGTATGTCGATATCAGGCAAAACCAGGATGAAGCTCAGAATAGTGATAGTTTGATCATTCTCGAGCCGAGCGAAAAACAAAGCCCATAAAGGCATAGCCCTAGGTGTTCGAGTAAAGAGTTTGGGATAACACAATCTTTGCCGAATCATTCCGCTATGCCCTTTGCTTTGTTTGCAGTTCGAAAAAGCGAGAGCTGATCAAAATATCACTACTCTGAGCTTCGTCGCGATTGTCCAACAATCTGTTCTAAGGGTACCCAAGAATAGAACGTAAAAAGTAAATGTTACCTTTTTGAACGACGCAGGCGTGAACGAAGCGACCCGCCCATACGGCTTTCGGGCTGCAAGATCATAAAAGCTGCAACCACCGAAACAACTGCTAAAAGTGCACCTACTGGCCCAGACCAGGCAAAGCCTAAATTGGTCGCAACCATGCCACCCATAAATGAACCCGTAGCAATACCAATATCGGAAGAGGTGGGCATAACCGCTGAAGCAAGCGTTAACGCACGAGGATAATCCTTCGCGGAAACCTGCAGTAAATACGACTGCAGTGGTGCATTCATGTGGTAAATAAACACACCCGTAAGTACCACATTAATAATGCACAGTAGGGTATTTCCTGAAGCAAGGCTTAATCCAAGCAAGGCAAGCACTACAGCTTGCAGCGCAAACATTAACGGTAACTTTCCTAAGCCATAGCGTTGCGCAAGCGACCCGCTGCCTAAATTCGACACGATGGTAGCACCGCCATAGAAGAACAGCACTAGGCTTACCATCCACACGGAAAGCCCCACCGAATCTTCCAGAATAGGGGTTACGTAAACATAGAATACATAGGTGGCCGCCATGCCGAAAGCCTTCATGACCAGCACCAAAATAATGCGGCGGTCTTTCAAAATAACCAATTGTTCGCGCACGCTTGACGAAACATCAGTCGACCCCGATCGCGGTACCGAAATAAGCAGCAGCACCGTAACCAAAAGCGCCACCGCTTCAACCGCGATAAAAGCCGACTTGATACCAAACGCATCGGAAAGCAGCGTGCCAATAGGAGTACCTAAAACACTTGCCACCGAAAATCCTGCATACACAAACGAAATGATACGAGGCGCTTGTTCTTGCGGAATGATGTCGTTAATAAAGGTCATAACCGTCGACAGCGTAACGCCCGAAACAATAGCGGTGCAGATACGCGCCAGCATAAGCACCTCATAGCTTGGTGCCACAATGGCAAGCATATTGCCCACATTAAACACCACAAGGAAAATTACAAAGAGCGGAAAACGTTTAAAACGCCCTGTTGAAAGCACAATAATAGGCGTAGAAACAGCATAAGCTACCGCAAAATACCCAACTAGATTGCCCGCGTCAGATAACGGAATGTGGTAAATCTCGGCAATGTCGGGAGTAATACCAATAACAATAAATTCGGCAAACCCTAAAGCAAATCCAACCGTAACCAAAGCTATAGTAGCAAGTTTTGTGCGCCCAGCACTCTGTCCCACGAATCCGTCCTTCGGCCATCAAAAACGGCGCAAAACTGCGCCGCCTGTCCAACAAACACGATTTCGTTATTTTAAATGTTTTTACTTTAATTGGTTAAATTTGAAATTTTTTACTTAAGGGAGCGCAAAATCGCCACGAAACACGAGAAACCTTTCTGCAGAGGGTGCTTTCTATACTATGGATTAAATAACCGCGAAGATTCGAGTGCGAAAAACTCCTTTTGTGCTCATGCGTATAAAATCACCGCAAGACCAAGCTTTTACGATAAATAACGCTTCACCACTTCACGCGCTTCACTGATAAGCGCAGGATGGTCCTTAAAACTCGACAACATAATGTGCGATCGCATTACGCAAATAATGGCCGAAGTTCCAATTAAACATTCTTCATCAAGAGAAAGATGAGGCGCTTTGCGCTTTTCTGGATGATCGGTAAGGTAGGCGTGCAAGGCCTCCATAATGGCTGGCTGCAGCACCAAAGAGCTTTTGTTGCTGCGGAAAAATATTTCCGGAGAACTAAGCATGGCCGTTTTGCGCAAGTCTTTAATTTCCGGCGAAGCATCTTCGGCCGTTAAGCCGTGTTCGATGCACCCTGTAATAACATCAATATAGTCTGCATTGGGATGGTTTTCGATTGCCTGCAAGAACATTTCTTTACTGGGAATGCAAGAACGCCCGATAACCGCCGCCCGTTTAGAAGAAAAGTAATTGAAAAATGTTTTGCGTGAAATACCTACTTTTTCGCACACCTCTTCTACAGTAACTTCCTCGTAGCCATTTTCTATGACCAAACAAAGTAGAGTTTTTTCGAGCGCATGGCGCGTTTGTTCCTTTTTGCGCTCGCGTAATCCACACGGCGCAGTGTTTGCAACGCTTTCTTTTTCTTCTGTTTCAGTTTTCTTGCTCATAATTCCCTTTTTACCGCAGCAAGCAGTTCCTTCATCTCAATGCAGGTGCGCGCATTTAACCATGTGCACATACCGCAAACATACTTTGTAAAAACAATGATAAGTATGCCGCTTACGTATATCTACAAAACTTACACTTACTATATTAATACACCGAGTGTAAAATTATCAGCTGCACAATAGTTTAACAAAATCACCTGCACACAAAGCAGGAATTCCCACATAACAAGCAGTGCATGAATCTTCGCGTTCGCGCGTTCACGCACCCAATAAAAGAAAGGTCACTCATGGGTTGGGGTTTAACAAGTAAACAAAAAATTACGCTCATTATTCTTATTTTGGGCGCTTTTGTTACAGTGCTCAATCAAACCGTTGTTACTCCTGCGCTTCCCCCCATCATGACGGAAATGGGCATTGATGCAGCAACGGCTCAATGGCTTACCACGGGCTTTACTCTGGTAAATGCCATCATGATTCCTATTACGGCATTTTTGATCGACCGCTTTACTACCCGCGCGTTGTTTATTGTGTCCATGGGTATTTTTGCTCTGGGCAGCCTGCTGTGCGGCCTTGCGCCAAACTTCCCCCTCCTGTTAACGGGCCGTCTGGCACAGGCAGCAGGTGCGGGCATTTTGATGCCTATGGTCATGACCGTGCTTATGCTGATGTTCCCAGTTGAACGCCGTGGCACTGCCATGGGTATGTTCGGTGTTGTCATCGCTTTTGGCCCTGCCATTGGCCCTACCGTTGCCGGTTTGGTTATCGACCATTACAGCTGGCGCGATTTGTTTGTAGCTATCGCCGTGTTCGCTGCCATTGTTATCGCGGTTACCCCCTTCGTCCTACAGAAGCAAAAGCCCAATTCCGAAGGCGTTACCCTTGATAAACCCTCCCTCATTCTGTCCACCCTCGGCTTCGGCACCATGCTGTATGGCTTCAGTGTTATTGGATCTTCCGGCATTAGCGTCGAAGCACTGGTTGCAAGTTTCGTGGGCGTCATCATTCTTATTTTCTTCTTCCGCCGTCAGCTTTCTATGGAAAAGCCCATGCTGAACGTGCGCGTGCTGCAGAATCATAAGTTTTTGATGGGCACCATTATTGGTATGTTGGTGCAGGCATCGCTTCTTTCCGCAGGTATTTTGATGCCAATTTATTTGCAGTCGCTCATGGGATATTCCGCAACCGTATCAGGCTTAGTATTGATGCCGGGCGCTATTTTAATGGGCATCATGGGTCCTGTAGCAGGCCGTCTATTCGACAAACATGGCCCCCGCGTTTTAAGTATTGTGGGCATGGTGCTTCTTGTGATAAGCACATTTGCTTTCGCTACCTTAAATGACAGCACCGATGTGGTATTCCTCACCATTCTGTACACCGTGCGTATGTTCTCGCTTTCGCTGGTGAACATGCCTATAACTACCTGGGCTATGAACGCGCTTGACAACAAGGTGATGAACCACGGCACGTCCGTAAACAACACCTTCCGTCAGGTATCCGGTTCGTTGGGTACCGCAATTCTGGTTTCGGTATACACCCTGGTTGCCGCATCGCTCATGGGATCAATGGATTCCATTCACGCAAGCATCACCGGTATTAATGTGTCGTTTGCGGTATCGGGTGTGCTGTGCACCATTGGCCTTATCATGACCATCATCTTCGTGAAGAATAAGCCCACTGCGCGCGATGGCGAAGCACCGGTTCGCACCGAAACATCGCTTCTGGAAACCATTATGCGTCGCGATGTATTCACTCTTCCCGCAAGCGCAACCGTACTTGATGCCATGCATATGTTCGTGGAAAAGAACGTCAGCGCTATGCCCATCGTTAACGAAAAGAATGAGCCGGTTGGATTTATTTCCGATGGCGACGTTATGCGCGAACTGTCCGACAGAAGCCACATGTACACCGACCCGGTAGTGTTAATCATGCGTTTGCAGCGCGATAATTCCGGTTTCGACGAAAAGCTTGATGCGTTGGTTAATCGCAACGTTATGGAAATAGCTACACGCAACACTATTGGCGTTGATATTGATGCCGATCTTCCGCTGGTTTGCCGCATCTTAGGCGATAATCATCTGAAGAAAATGCCGGTATTGGATCACGGTAAAGTAGTAGGTGTTATCAACCGTTCCGACATTACACAGTACGCCATGAAGTCGTATCTGGAGCGCGAAGGGCTTTAGGTCTACCTGCGGTCATAACGAATGATCAACTGATCCTTCTAATTTGAAAACAAATCAATAGCTAAGGGCATCCCCGTTGATGCCCTTTAGTTTTATCATTACCTGCAAGGGGAAATTGCAAGGGGGAACCGCGCTTATATCGCTTATACAAAACTGCGCAACTACTTGAGCGCAACTACTTGAGGAGGGGTCCCTATGAAGGGAAGCGATCACACTATTTTCACCACAGGACAAATGGGAATTCCTCGTTTTGACCTAACCGGCAAAAAGGCCATTATTACCGGTGTTGGCAGCGAAATTGGCATTGGGCGTGCTATCGCCCGCACCTTTGCCGCCTATGGCGCCGATCTGGTAATTGCCGATATGGATGCCGAAAAAATTGAAGCACGTGCTAAAGAAATAGCTGAAGAATCAGGCCGAAAGTTTGGCACTCAAATTATTCCTGTGCGCTGCGATGTTCGCTCCAACGAAGACCAAGAAGCACTGGTGCAAACTGCCCTGGATGCGTTTGGTCGCATCGATATTTTGGTAAACAATGCCGGCGTAGTACTAAGCAACGATCAGCTTATCGTAGATACCGACGAAGACGAATTCGACCGCGTGGTAGACACCGACTACAAAGCGGTGTTCTTCCTTTCAAAGCGTGTTGCAAAAATAATGATCGAACAAGAACAGGGCAACATTATCAATTTAGCATCCGTAGTTGCCCGCGTAGCGTCTACCCGCATGGCTGCCTACGCTTCGGCAAAGGCCGCCGTTTTGCAGCTAACTCGCTGCATGGCTTTTGAATGGGCACGCTTTAACATTCGCGTAAATTGCATCTGCCCCGGCTATATTGATACCAACATGACGCAAACCACCCTTAATAAGCCACGCGCCTACGAAGCCATCACGCACCCCATTCCTCATAACCGCAAAGTAGGCGACCCTATGGATATTGCCGCCGCCGCCCTGTTTTTAGCATGCGATTGTTCTGACATGGTAAACGGTACGCCCCTGTATGTGGACGGCGCACGTTCCATTTGGTAGCGCCACACAACTTCCAATTGCGGCCTTGTTTCCCAACTTGTAACAAACATCCCTACACAGGGGTGTACACTACAGCGCAATAAAGTCACCTCTACAAAGTGTCTTGAATCGTTTCGAAACTGGACATGGATGAGGTCTCTGGAGAATCCCGCAGAGCGGGTGCCGAAGGGGCAAGGTGTTTCGACTATTCGCTTTGGGCTGCATGCCTATACTGAAGCGCTTGCGTTAAAACGCAAACGTGCACAACCAACATAAGCGAAGAACAACACCGAAACTCTCAGGCAAAAGGACAGAGTAGTTCTTGTTGCGTTTCCTTCCAGATACCTTTTCATTACTCGACCGATCGAAGTCATTTTGACCCGAGGTTTCGTATACGTCGGAAGGAAGGGCCATCGTGGAAGAATTTACCAATATAATCGTTGCGATTGACGGTGTTATTTGGGGGCCGCCCCTGATTGCACTTATTTTGTTGGGCGGTATTTTCCTTACCTTCCGTCTGCGTGGATTGCAATTCCGCACGCTTGGCAAAGCTCTTAAGTACACCTTCAAAAACGAAGAAGATGGCAAGGGCGAAGTAACCAGTTTCGGCGCTCTGTGTACCGCAATGTCCGCCACGGTTGGTACCGGTAACATTGTTGGTATTGCCACCGCGGTTGTAGCTGGTGGCCCGGGTGCCCTGTTCTGGATGTGGCTTGCTGCTTTGTTTGGTATGGCAACCAAGTTTTCTGAAGGTTTGCTAGCCGTTAAATTCCGTACCATGGATAAGAAGGGTCATGTATTGGGTGGCCCGTTCTACTACATTGAAAATGGTATGGGTCAGAGGTGGCGCTGGTTAGCAAAAGCCTTTGCGTTTTTTGGCATGTGCGTAGCCTTATTTGGCATGGGCACTTTTACACAAATTAACTCCATTTCAAGCGCGGTAACAGGATTCTTTGATCCGGCTATGACCAACACCGTAAACATTCTGGGTGGCGAATTTTCCATCGCTACCGTAATTGGCGGTCTAATTACCGCTGTTCTTGCAGCGCTGGTTATTATTGGTGGCTTAAAGCGCATCGCAACATTTTCCGAAAAAGTTGTACCTGCTATGGTCGTAATCTTTTTGGTATTTTCGTTCACGCTTATTTTCTATAACATTGATAAGCTTCCTGCCGCCCTGCTTCTTATTGTGCAGCACGCCTTTGGCCTGCAGGCATTCGGCGCAGGTATGTTTGGCGCCATCCTTATTGCTATGCAGTTCGGCCTTGCCCGAGGCATCTTCGCTAACGAAGCTGGTTTGGGCTCTGCTCCTATCGCTGCCGCTGCCGCAAAGACCAACGAGCCTGCCCGCCAGGGTTTGGTTACCATGACCCAGACCTTTATCGACTCTATGATTATTTGCTCCATGACCGGTCTTGCCCTGGTTATGACTAACACCTACGGCATTCCTGGTCTTGAAGGTGCTGCGGTTACCAGCGCCGCTTTCCAGGCGGGCTTACCCTTCATGCCTCCCGAGGTAGTTTCCTTCATCTTGATGATCTGCTTGGCCCTGTTTGGCTTTACCACCATTTTGGGCTGGAACTACTACGGTGAACGCTGCTTCGAGTATTTCTTCAACCGCAATGCCCGCGGCTTGAAAATTTATCGCTGGCTCTACATTCTTTGCCTGTTCATTGGTCCTTACATGACCGTATCGGCCGTTTGGACCATCGCGGACATCTTTAATGCCTGCATGGCTGTACCGAACATGATTGCCCTGTTGGTACTGTCGGGCGTAACCGCCAAGGAAGCACGCAATTACTTGAAGCGCTTAAAGGATGCTGGTGGCGACGAAAGCAAGATGGCTCCCCGCCCCGACGATTCTGAAGACTGGAAAACCCCTAAGAAGGTTGCTCATCAAAAGATGGTGGAACAAATCCAGCGCAACGGTTAAGCATGCCGTATTAAAGCAGAAGCGCAGCACTGAGGACGATGGCTCAACGCGCACGATATACGCACGGTATATGCGGCACCAACAGCGATAGCTCATGCGCGACACGTTACGAGTGCTTAATGCGTTTCACCGCCGCGGCAGCGCTACACACGCTCACTAACCGACGATCTAAGACCGAAAACCGCCCGTTCATTCTTTTGTGAAAGGATGAACGGGTTTTTTCTGCACAAAACGCGAACAACGTGTAGACTATCGCTTGCAAAATATCCTCACTGAAGTGTCTTGAATCGTTTTGAAACTGGACATGGATGGGGTCTCTGGAGAATCCCGCAGAGCGGGTGCCGAAGGGGCAAGGAAAGTCAGCGTTTTGCGGTACGCACACAACGCAATGTGATACAGCGCAACGCACCGACTTTACCGAAACTCTCAGGCAAAAGGACAGAGTTTTCTAAATCGAATTGTTTTTACGAATTCGTTTTCTGTATCCTCCAGATGCTTTATCTATTTCCTGGAGGCATTCACCGTTTCACGCTTCAAGAATCTTCTTTGAGGACAACGTATTGGCCGGAAAAGAAGAAAGGTATACCTTGGACGCGTTTAACGAAATACTCGGTGTCATAGATACATTTATCTGGGGTCCGCCCCTGATTGCACTTATTTTGCTGGGCGGTATTTTTCTTACGATTCGTTTTCGCGGCTTGCAGTTCCGCACGCTTGGTAAAGCCCTCAAATACACTTTTAAGAACGAAGAAGATGGCAAGGGTGAAGTAACCAGCTTTGGCGCTCTTTGTACCGCAATGTCTGCTACCGTAGGTACCGGTAATATTGTAGGTATTGCCACCGCAGTTGTTGCCGGTGGTCCTGGTGCACTGTTCTGGATGTGGCTTGCCGCTTTGTTTGGCATGGCAACCAAGTTTTCTGAAGGTTTGCTGGCGGTTAAATTCCGTACCATGGATAAGAAAGGCCATGTATTAGGCGGCCCGTTCTACTACATCGAAAACGGTATGGGCCAAAAGTGGCGCTGGCTTGCCAAGCTGTTCGCCTTCTTTGGCATGTGTGTAGGCCTGTTTGGCATTGGTACCTTTACCCAGGTAAATTCCATCTCTAGCGCCGTTACCGGATTCTTTGACCCTGCAATGCAGCACACTGTTAACTTGTTTGGTGCCGATTATTCCATCGCTACCGTAATCGGCGGTTTGGTTACTGCTATTTTTGCAGGCTTGGTAATTATTGGTGGTTTGAAGCGTATTGCTACCGTTTCCGAACGCGTTGTTCCTGGCATGGTAGTAATCTTCCTTATTTTCTCGTTCACGCTTATCTTCTACAACATTGATAAGCTGCCAGCTGCTCTGCTTCTTATCGTTCAGCACGCCTTTGGCCTGCAGGCATTCGGTGCAGGTATGTTTGGTGCCATCCTTATTGCCATGCAGATGGGTCTCGCCCGAGGCATCTTCGCGAACGAGGCTGGTTTGGGTTCTGCTCCTATTGCTGCCGCAGCTGCAAAGACCAATGAGCCTGCTCGCCAGGGTTTGGTTACCATGACCCAGACCTTTATTGACTCCATTATCATTTGCTCCATGACTGGCCTCGCACTGGTTATGACCAATACCTACAACATTCCTGGTCTTGAAGGTGCTGCCGTTACCAGTGCTGCTTTCCAAGCAGGTTTGCCCTTTGTTCCCGCTGAAATGGTCTCCTTCATCTTGATGATCTGTTTGGCTCTGTTTGGTTTTACCACCATTTTGGGTTGGAGCTACTACGGTGAGCGCTGCCTTGAATACTTCAGCAACCGTAATTTGAAGGCCGTAAAAATTTATCGCTGGCTCTACATTGCCTGCATTTTCATTGGCCCTTACATGACCGTATCGGCTGTTTGGACTATTGCGGACATCTTTAATGCTTGCATGGCAGTACCTAACATGATTGCTGTTTTGGCTCTTTCGGGTGTAACCGCAAAAGAAGCGCGCAATTACTTGAAGCGCCTGAAGGATGCTGGTGGCGACGAAAGCAAGATGGCTCCCCGCCCCGACGATTCTGAGGATTGGAAAACCCCTAAAGCAGTTGCTAACAAGCAAATGGAAGAAACGTTTGCGAGCTAATCTGCTCGCTCGTTAAGAGGCACTCGTTAAGAAACATTAAAACAAGAACTACGAAAAAGCTGTGCGGTAAGTCCATTTGGGTAACTCTGGGTAAGTAAACTTTGAGTCAGTGAGCAAAACTTACAAACCCGAATCGGATTTGCTGCATGGTTTTTTGCTTAAACGTTCATTAGCTGATCGTGCAAAATGTTTCGACATTACATTATTTAAAGGAACATACCGACTCACACCTCATACAATGAGTGCACAGATCGATATCAATTCTTGGATACAAGAAACCTTTTTCGTCAGGAATCATTGCAAGCGCTCCAACAGGGCAGATCGAAACACAAGTGCTGCATCCACAACACTCTTTTCCTCACGAAATAAAATTGGAGTTGCCGATGTTTTTCCGCTAGATTTTTTTACGCTTGACGGTACTAGTTTCAGTATCTAGATTTTCAGCATCTAGAGTTTTAATATCCGCAGCTTTCGATTCTGCGGCTTTTAGTTCTGCCACTTGGATGTTTAGCGTTTCAGGATTAGCAGTTTTTACATCCACGCTCCAGCTTTCACAAACACTGCGAACAGCAGCGACCTGGCAAGGAGTTCCCGTAAATAAAACTGTCTTACCTGCTTCTAAGTCAGATTTAACCTGTTGCACCGACGTGCCCACAACGCTTTGAGAATACTTGGAGCCCATACACCGTACAACTTCATCCATGGTTTCGCACCGTTCCTGAGTGATTCCTTCCACCCAAGAACACCTACTTTTTTGCAAGCTTTTTCAAACCCTGCCTTGCGATACTCCCCCCCCCCAAAAAAAAACTTTTTCTGCCATTTTTTTCTGGCTGCTTATACAGCATAGGTTGCTCTTCATTGGCTACCTCCTCGACAAGAGTCTTACGTAACTCAAAGGAATCTTTCGCCTTATCAAGCAACGCAAGGCCACGCTCATCATTGACCAATAAGCACGACACACCCCAGTCATCTTTGAATTCCGAAATAACTTTTTCTATACCCCAATAGTCACCTATGGTTATGTTTCCGGGTCGTTTTAAAGAGTGATACTTGCAATCAAAACAGCTTTCACGAAGCAAATACCAATACCACAAACGAGCCCATATTTTAGTTAAAAAATAGTATTCCGACTCAGTAAAAGCCACATTGTTGGAATGGAGCAGAATATCTATATTAAAAAAGAAATCTTCGCTATAAATTTCGCGCTCAGATTCGAAAACAATATTATTGCCAACCACAAGGTCACGACTATAGAGATAGGTACAAGGAGACCAAGGAAGCCTTCTTTCTTGATCCACCTTGAATTGAGTTCCCACTATACTCGGGATCAATATTTCTCTTATTTGGTTACTGCGATACCACTGAGCTTTTTCCAGCCTTTTTACCTTATCAGCTTTGGAGACCATAAATTTTGATACTACTTTTAACTGACAGCCTGAAAGGTCGTACCCACCCCTGCGCGCCATAGACAAAAGATCCTCGTACATATACCGCGAAATCACATCATCCGAGTCTACAAACGCCAGGTATTCCCCTTTTGCTAACTCAATACCTTTGTTACGAGAAAGTCCCTGACCAATATTGGTTTCGTTACGAACTATACGAATGTTGTCGAAATTTGCCTGATGTTCACGACATGTTTCAAAGGTATCGTCCGTTGAGCAGTCGTCTATCACGATAATTTCTATTCGCGGCTGTTGCTGCAGCACCGAATCCAGGCAGCGCGCAATGGTTTTCGCTGCGTTATACGCAGGAATTATTACGCTAATGTCTACAGTACCCGTAGCATCTGGAGCTTTAGCTTTTGCAGTACCTGTCTTGAAATCAACCTCCGCTGCACCTTCGGCGCAAAACGCACGACGATTACTCATCGTGCTCATCACTCACCCAACCACGTCGATCAAATGCAGCTGGCCCCTTTTCGGCATACAAGGCGCACCATTCTTTGATTCGATTTCTATTGGCAATCTGGTATCGACGCATTACTTCAATAACAGGAATTCCAGCAAGTCGATCTTCAACTGCAGCTAATTTTGTTTCAGGAGAATAGGATCGCGGTCGTTTTTCGGGATGTTTGAACATGTCCGAGCCAAGTGCTCGCCACAAATAAACCCATTCCCGAACCGTTTCTTGACTGATATTTAATTGATGGGCGACCGCTTTATAACTATGACCACTTTCAAAAAGCCGAAGGGCCTTCATTCGCATCTTGTTATCCCAACGCATTTACACCACATCGCTCATTCATTTGCTGGACAAATCGACAGGAAAACCAAGACAACTTTGGTATTTGGACATAAAAAGAGAGACCTCTTCGATGAAGAGACCTCTCAATTAATTGAACTAATGATGTAAGTAAAGATGCGGATACTGTGCCTTCGGCAACAATAACAGCTGCTTCTAAAAAGCGACCTCCCCCCTATGAAACATTTTCCATAGAGCCAAAACCAAGGGTAGCAGCTCTTGTGATGCCTGGGACATCAGGCATTTTAATTATTTCTAAAGCGTAATTTCATCCTTATTTCTTCCGACAATACGCCATGGTTCAACCAAAAAATGAAGCCAGTAGCATTCCGCAATGTGTAGCTGAGCCTTAACGATTAAAGGCTTAGCTCGCTTAACCTCTTGCACGGCGACGCGCAATTAACAACATAATGAGGGCAAGTAGCGCTATTGCTGCTGCTCCAATGGCAATTGGTGTTGTCATGTCACTGGTCTTAGCAAGTGAATCCTTATGGCTTGAAAGGTTTTCGTCGTTGTTCACGACGACGTCATCTCCGTTTCCATCGCCATCACCATCACCATTGCCACCTCCCCCTTCGCTGCCGCCATCATTGTCTACCCATAGCAGCTCAAAGGGGCCAAATTGCTTTGCGGGAACGTTAAACATTATGCCATCAGATGTTTTTTCTACCGAAACTGCCCATGCCTGTGTTTTCGCTAGCTCAGCATTCAAATCAGCTGATGGCATATCAATAGTGTAATCACGCGTAAGACCATCAAAACCAACCACTGCTATTTCATCAGAAGAATCAAGCGAATCGAAATACGGAATAAATACCGTAACATCACTATTATCAGCAGTAGAAACCCAAATATTGCCGTCATTCATATCCACCAAATCAAGATACTTGAATCGCATTTCAACACCTTGGGATGCCTTAAACGTGTTACCAGCAACCGCACGCGCCTTTTCATCGAGAACGCTCATTCGCTCAGGTGAGCCTAACACCTCTGGCAAGAACTCATCCCATAAAAGACCGATTTGCGCACCTTCGTTAACGGGCAGATCGCCATTACCGTTTCGCAGAAACGTTGTGCCTGAAACTACATGAGCATGAGGTTGCAAGCTATCACAATCCCCAAACGCAGTGCCATTGTCATTGAAATCATTCGCAAGAGGATCCGCGTTAGCCTGTCTAGTTAAGCTATCAAAAATAGTTGCTGCAGAGTTTGTTTTCGAGTTGTCAAACACTCCCTTAAATAAAGACTCATCATTAGACGCTGCAGCATCGTTATCGGTCACTTCACGTACCTCAGTAATAACATCACTACCATCTTCAGTTTTAACTACTCCATCTGCGGGAAGATAAAGTGGTTTCTCGTCTATATATACCCGATGATTTCCATCTAAAGGCTTAATTTCCAAGCGGTATAAACCCGCTAGAGCAAAATCCTCTACCACTTCCCCCGTAGCAGCATTCACATAATTCCAGGCAAAGGGCATGCCTTGTTCTGCGATGTCCCAAGACTGACCGTCCACTGTTACCTCTGTTTCAGCAGAAATATTCGCCCATGCTGGTTGCGGCATGCCATCAGCGCCGTTAGTTTGATCTGTGCCATTACCGCCTTCATATGCGGTTAAATCTTGCGCGAACGGCTGAAAGCCCGTTGTGGAAATGTCGCCCTCATATTCAATGGTAATTATCCAGGTTATTGGCGCAGAAAGGCCGTTGACTTCATCGCCTACCGTAGTTGGAATATACAGATGAAGCTGCAAAGATTCATCAATAGAACTATCTGTTTCATAGATGAGCGTTTTTGTTTTAAACACTGCATCTGGAGAACCTGTTAACCCATTCGGATTCTCTGGATAAGTCGCCGATAGCTCAGCTTCTGCTAAAGCAGCTGCTAACGTTTCATCTGTCTGGGCTTCGACATATACACGAACAGGTCCTTTGATGTTTTCCACCTGTAAAGCAATATCTTGATCAATATTGTCCCCAGGCATTACTGAAGTAAAATTCTGAAACAAATTATCATTTGGCGCATTGCGCAGCTCTAATAATCCACTATCTCCATCAAAATAAATCGTAGGATTGTCCGCCGCAAACGCTAAACGAGTCGCCCCTATACAAGTAAGCAAAGTCACAAATATCGAAACGATTATCACAAAGAAAATAGACAGTAATTTTTTAGAAGAGCGGACGTCCATTATTAAGCCTCCCCTTCATTTACATTGGCTACAGACCCAGAAGATGGGGTTAAGGTGCCATCATCAGCCACGGTAACACCCCAAGCTTCAATTGCTGCATCTTTTGGATCCGCCTGAATGCCTTGGATGACAATATCGGCACGAAGCGAACGGTTATCACCATATGATTCAATTAAATCTTTGTAGACGTAGAGTTCATTGATAAGATGCCCTGTACTGCCTCTAGGTTGCAACGGTTTTGACCAGTAAAAATAACCATCGTCACCCTTAATCCATGTACCATCATCAGGGCTAGGAGTGCCTAGCTCTGCTACATCGCCCCATGAAATTTCATAATCTACCCCATCTGAGCCCAAATCGCTCGCTTGCGTCCAAATGACAGTTCCATCTTCTGCTTGCCAAACAATATTCACCAATGCTCGAACATACATCGGAGCATTTTTATCTGAACTTGAAACAAAAACGTCCTTTTTAACTATATCCCCCTCATTGAAGGTTTCCTCTAGCGTGGGATTTGCTTCAGCAATAGCAAAGGTGTTATTTGCTTTATCAGAAGCAGTAAGCCAAGCAATTGTTCCGCCTATTGCGACTGCCACTATTGCAATTGTTGCTGTTACCAAAAGAACGTTCTTAGCAGACCACACTGGCAATGACAAAGATTCTTGCACTCTTGCGTGTTTCGCATGCGTATGTTTTTGACGGTGCCCGAATCTGGAGAATAAGCTAAAACGAGTCATTTTTATTCACCGCCTTCATAGCCTTTAGTAAGAATATTTGTCTTATGGTCTTCGCCATCAAGCCACTGATCGTTAACTCTTGAGTTATTTATTACAGCTTGAGCTGGTATTGGATTGTTTTGGTCATCGTAGCCGCGATAGAAGACCGACACCTTTCCATCGCTGCTTTGTACTATATTTCCGCTATTATCCGAAACACTGAGCGATCCTTCGTAACGCCACGACCAACCTTGCTCTTCTGAAACGATATATTCATCATAGGGAAGCGTAAGGGTTACAGAACCTGTATATTCACCCTGATCGTTCGGCGTATCTCCAACCGTTATAACAACTTTCTGTGATTTATTTTCACGATCAGTTGTTCCAATATCCCATGCATAAGTAGGCTTAATGTCGACCACGAAGGATTTACCAGCTGCGTTAGAATCTTTCGTTGTTTTAGCTATGGTTAAACGTCCATAGAATTTCAAAAGCGCCATGCCTTCATTCGATGTCTCGTCGGTCGAAAGCGCTGGCTTTGTATCTCCATCTTTACCAAAAGCAGAAACGCACAACCCTTCTACGCCAGCCTCCTGCGATCCGTCAATTGCATACTCGACAGACTTCACATAAACACGCAACACTGGCTGGATATAATCTTCTTTAAAGGTCACGTTTATTTGATCAACGGTTTCACCATTTTCGCTCTCATTGGAAGTTATCGACCAATTAAGCTTGGAAGTGTAATTTGCTAAATCATTCAAATTCCCTTCAGGCCAATCCGCATCCATCGCATACATCTTGTAGGTAATAGGATAGATTTCAATAGTGTTGCTTCCGATTTGTTGAGCAAGATCAGCCACCGTCTTTTGGCTGAAGTCGCTCCAAGGTAACTTAGTGTCTCCTGCACTTAGCTGCCAATCGCGGAAGATTTCTTGCTTTTCTGTGTTGTCTTTACCCGCTAGATGCTGTGCTATTCCCGTAAATGCATCCACATCTATAGGTGTAGTTACTTTTTCATTTCCCGCCGATGGATCCTCAGGATCCTTTGGCACTTCTATCTCGGTAACAAAAGTACGACTTCCATCATCTGTCGAAGTAGAATAAACCATGCTGCCGTCAGTTCCGTAATAGTTGATGGTATAAGTAGTTTTCTTTTCGTAGATTGCGGTATACGTCACTTCTTCACTTGAGAACAAACCATCAACAGGCACACGATAATTAGTGTTTGCCGAAACGAAATTGCCATGATTGCCGTTGGTTGAATTGTAATCTGTCACCCAACCTTCGAAGCTGTACGTTTGATCCCCTATTATGAAACTCTCGTTTGCCCATAATTGCAAAGTTGTACCATCGGGCGTCTTGGTATAACCGCGGAACTCAGCTGGACTATTGCCTGCTTCAGTTGCCGCACTGTCAATATTCGAATTTACGTTAATATTGGCAATCTTATAAACTGGCCACAAATCCATCGAATGGGTAACTACCGTTTTGCTTGAAACAAGGGGAATATCTTCGCTCCATTGAACATAATTGTTGAAAGTAGCTTCCTTTTCTGTCCAGCCAACAAAGAATGCATTTTCTCCCGCATCCCAAGAAGGATCTTTGTCCGTTTGCGGCAACAAGCTATTCAAGTTGGCGGTATACACAACTGTCGAAGGATTATCCTCGCTACTTTCCCCATCATGCAAGTGATACGTTACCTTTGCTGGTACGGGCGTGTAATTAGCAATAAAGGTATAGCTGGTGCCCGCTTCTACAGTATAGAAATATTTTCCAGTTTCATCAGGCGCAATAGTTTCATTTTTTCCGTTATATTCCACCGTTACCGATTGCAAGGTATATTTATCGCCTTCGCTGCCCTGCAAATACGCATCGGTTTGAGGCTGAATTTCTACACACGATTGATGTTCGTTGTTGTAAGAAAGAGAAACGCTTCCTGTGCCCTGATAAACCGTTCCGCCATCTTTGTTGTAATTAACAGTTACTACGTCAGAGCTTGCTTCAATTCCTCCATCAGCTAAAGCAGGATCATTGGGGATGTTATACCCTTCAGGTACTTCCGCCTTAGCTATATTGGTAGTTGTTTCCAAACCGAACGACGAATACACAGGATATAGATCCATCGGGCGTGTGCATATTTCGTTTTCACCAACTAAATACGGTTCTATTCGGGATGCATCCGCCATTACGTATGTACCTGAAATTTCCGAACCGTTGCTTATTACCGTCGAAGTATCGCTTAAGAGATAGCTCCATTCCCCTTCAGAGACTCTTGGGTCACTTTTGTCTATCCAACCAAGGAAGAAATATCCATCAAATTCTGCCGCATCAGGTGCTGCTTCGCTCGTACTTGTAGTAGTTGGTGTTCCGCTATGAACATCGTAGTGCCAGGTGTAAGAATTGGTTATTTCTTCTTCCAAAAAGACACGTTGCTTATAGGTGCGATAGGTTGGAACGTTCGAAATTTCGCCACTAGCAGACTGCACACTGCGGAATAACACTTTTGCTTGAAGGTGTGCTTCTGCCCACCAGCTTGCCCCTGTAATGGAGCGATCAGGCTCCCACGTCTGCTCCCTCGACTCGAAGGTATTTCCCAAAACTCCGCTTGTACTATTTCTGTCGAGCGTCCAGAATATAAAGCGAGATTTTTCCTGATTACCAAGTTCAAGATTTAGCCTATACCTATTAAAAAGTATAGAATCGCCTTCTATCTGCGCAGTGCCTAACCCTGGGAAATCCGTCGTTACATAGATTTTCTGATCGCCGCCAGAACTTGCATGATGAGCAACAACTGTTGTTGGGGCTACAATCTGATCTGCAAATTCATCATTTATATCGCATCCTAATAGTCCATCTCCATCAGGTGGATTTCCTTTACTCCAATGCAAGAACGCGCGTTCTTCTGTATTGGGGCCTGCAATGTTTTGGAACTTCTGTTTATAGGTATGCCATACCGTGGCATATTCAGCCCATTTAGCACTAACACCGTCTGCCGCCCAATAATCAACCGCATATTCAAAACGTGCTTCATAGGTGTGCGTAGCAGAAAGATCTACGCCCGCTTCGGTAATGTCGAAGGCAAAATAGCTTTCGCCCGCATTTAGTGATATTTCTTCACCTTGATCACTTGTTGGTACGGCTTCACCCTTGCTTACGCGTACCCAATTTGGTGCATCCTCTGTACCAATGTTTTCATACCAGCCGAGGAATCGTACCTTTCCTGTTGTAAGCGGGCTGTTTTCAAAAGGAGCCACTACTGCCTTGATATGTCCCTCTTCATTTACGATCTTTGCTTGACCATAGCCTTCACGCAACGTCAGGTCTTCGCTATTGTCTTGCTCATTCCCCTCATAAATTACGTTTACATTCGAGCTATAGTCGGTATACACGGGGTACAAGTTGCTTGACTCTGTAACAACAAACAGATCTCCCACCTGCCAGAAAACTCCATCGTCTTTGAGCCTCTGCAAGTCGGTAGAGGTAATACCTTCGTATCCTGATGCAGAACCCGATGCTGTGTTAGGGCGAGTAGTCCACCCTGCAAGCGTAGCATTTTCGCCCACTTTATCTGACTCTACCTTGCTAGGCAGTGTTATTGTTCCTTCATAGTCGTACCAATCATCGCCAGTATCTCCCGCATTAGTTTTCGTGCCATCCTTATTAATAACGGCACCACTCTTGTCGTGCAGAAGCACCTGTGCCTGAGCATAAGCAACATATAAATTGTTGTCAGCATAATCAGTTGGTTCGCTTGATTCATCAGTATCTGGTTTATTTACTGTTAGCTTATAGTCAGGTTCCTGATAGTTATCCTTAGTGCCAATCTGGTATTTGCTGCCTTCCGCAATAAGCCCTGTATCTTGAGTTTTTAAGTCCTCATCAGGCTGCGTAAACTTACTATGAATGGGGTCGATGTCATTTACCTGCACCTGCTGCGAAACATACCATCCCATAAAGCGATAACCTTCGTTTTTGTTATCGGCAGCCCAACTACTCTCTGCAGGAGCGTTTGTCGTTAGCGTAAAGCTAATATCAATAGATTCTTCATTCGCCAAGAAGCCCTGCACTGCAAAGTCGTATGGATCAGTAGTGGATTGCTGGTCATCTTCGTCCGCTAAACCAGTAGCACCAATAGTAGTAGTACCACTTCCAGGGAAATCAAGCGTTGCTTTAATGGAGCTGCCATGAACAGGAATACCACGTTTGTAGTCCATAACCCACTTGTTGTAGTGAGAGCTTGTCCAATCTGAATCAGCTACGGCACTTGTAAAAGGATATTCCCCTTCGCGAAGCATGCCGCCTGCAAAGTCAAAGTCACATCCCTCCCAAAAATTGCGATCGGTATATTGTTCATCACGAGGACCAAAGTTTTGCCCATCGGCTTCTCCACCACTATAGGAAGTTTTATAGGCAAAAATGTTTTCGCTAGTGCTACTGCTTGATCTGTTGAAATATGCCTGATTAATAGTAGAGTTTTCCCCACCACGACCCGTTATAGCACCAAGGTATTTATCTTTCTCGATAACAGGGATTCCTAATAACGCAATATTATAGTTATAGCTATGAAGATTACCTGCATAGCTAACGCGCTGAATCTGATTAAGACTTGAACTATTATCTACAGTGTCTCTAACTATGCCAGCAATACCACCCGTATAGCCACGCTGAGCACCAAGTAAGCCCGACACTGCAAAGTCAACTTTTGACCAAGAATACACATCTGCTGTGCAATAGCAGTCAATTACCTTTGAACCACTATCTTCGGCTTGCATACCGCCAACAATGCCGCCCGTAAACAATTCAGAATAATTCGCTACATTTACTGCACTTTCATACTGATTCTTAACTTCGGCATACGTGCGTGATCCATCTTCGTTCAATATGTCACTCACACGGCTGTATTCAATAACAGTATCGTTGGCGAAACCAACAAGGCCTCCCATATACAAGGTTTGTCCGCCTAATGCACCAACACCCATAGTGGCATTACACACAACACGACCTGCACGCATTTCGCAGTTATAAAGCGTAGAGCCATTGGCCTCGCCCGCAATCATGCCTGCCGTCAAACCAGCATTCGTAATAAGGTTAATAATGTTGTTAGAAGGAATAACGCTTGATATGCAGTTAGTACACAATATATTCAACAGTAAAGTATCTTGAGCAGAGCCAACCACTACACCGCTGCGGCCAGAGGCGCCAACGTAACAATTATCAAAATTAATGTTTTTAATTACCGCTTCTTTTGTAGCGCCAAAAAAGCCACAGTCACTTACTGCCAGAAGGCCTTCACGTTCATTGTCTAAATTCTTGAAGGTATGATTTTTTCCGTCAAACGTACCTTTGAATGGCTTGTCGCTAGAGCCAACCGCAAGTTGTGTTCTGCCTGCTTCTTGGTCGCGATTCCATTCGTATTTTGAAAAATCAATATCATCGTCAAGCTGAATTAAATATCCATCAAAGTCGTAAGTACGAGAATAGAAAGCAAAATACCACCAACCACTACACGCCTCGTGAGATTCAGCCCACTGCTCCCCAACAGGATTGTAAATGCGGTAATGAGCGGGCATATCGGCAGTTGCCTCAACCCACTTAAAGCCTGGTGCATCTTTAATTCCTTCAATCGGAGTTGTATTGTAAGTCGCATCTCCAACATTTTGAGGGGCTACATTATTAGCTGAATCACCATTCGCCGTTTGTTCGCTATTTTCTGCAGTTTCTTCATTAGAAGTTTCTACCTGCACAGCATCGCTAATTGGAGTATCAAATTTAGTTGACGAATTATCTGGTTCATCAGCATAGGCGCTCACGGGAATTACTGGCATAAGAGTAATTACCAGAACAACAGCAAGGAGCATTTTGCCTATACGAGACATTTGTTGTTTAACTACAGACATTATGCATCCACCTTCGCACTAGTGCTTGTCGGCCAACCTTCAGCGTCTAATGCCGAAATATCATTATTCTTGGTTTGTACTGCTTGAACTTGAATATCAAACTGGTACTGGCGCTGCTTTCCGCCCAACTTATCAGAATCGATATCAAGAGACTCAATAAGCACGTTCGTCAGATCAGCACCTGACGCACCCACTGTTCCAGAAAAGGCATCTAGAGGCGTTGTGTAATAAAACCAACCATTGCTTGAAGTACTATCCGTTACATAAACCCATGAATTATCAGGTAGTACTCCATCCGATGGAAATTCCGTGAGAACATTTTCGCCAAAACCATAGGTAACTGCAGAATTCGCATCAATCCAACTATCACCTTCGGTTGCTTTCATGTTTAGCTGAACACGAACCCAGCAAGGTTGTTCGGCAGCATTCTGCACACGAACAATACGACTCGCAGCATCTCCTTGAAGTTTCTCGGAGAAATCTTTCGGAACTGCTTGTTCGCCTTCATCGGTAAGCATAGTTTCCAAGAGACGTATTTTGACATTGCCGAACGAAATTACATTATCGGCTTGAGTTTGCTTCACGATATATGCTTGGCTCCCCAGAAATCCACCGAGCGCAAGTGCGCAAACAATGAGCAGCACTAATGCCAAAATACGTTTCTTTTTTTGAGAAGCATGTTCCACTGCTGCAACATGCTGAGGGCCTGCCTGGAAACCAGCCTCTGCTTCGAGCAGGAAATCCTGAATGGGCGCTTCCTCAGATTGCAGATTTTCATTACTACGCGGCATAGAAAAAATCTTTCTAACTAGAAATGCTTTTCTCGCTTTGAGCACCAAACCAGCAATTTGCCCAAGCTCTCAGAAGCTTGGGCGCAGTCGCGTACACAAGTTTGTATACAAATGAACACACGGACGGTTTAATGCATACTGCCAGCGGGAACGGATCATTCCCGCTGGCATTTTTATCACGATATGCGGCTATCGAGATTCTTGATAAGGTATAGGATACCCACCCTTTAGGGCATAATAATCAACTCTAGGAAATAGCGCAGGTGTCATCCCAATGTTTTGCTGCTTCTTCAGCAGCGTCGTAGCTACCCTCACCAGAGGTTGCAGGGATGCTCTGCTCTGCATTGGTATACTGAACAGAGTAGAGATAGGCAAATACATCCATAGTTGGATTTTCTGCATATTTATCCAAATTAGCACCCTTAGGAACAATTACTTCGCTAAAGACTTCGCCAGTATAATCATCAGCATTTTCGCTTGCCTTAAAGATATAAGAATTTGGTTCGGCGCCGCCCTTATAGACGAACAAACCACCAGTGTATGCGGTCTGCTGGTTTTCACCTACGGTAATAGAATCGGCGTCAACTGCTTTCCAGCCTTCATTCAGGAAGAAATAGGGCGCGTTCGTAGCAATATCACTATCGGACGCCTGCGTATTGTTGTCTACATACACAAATACATAGGCATCGTCTGAGCCCTCACCAATACCTACATTAGGATTCTTGGCAATTTCCGCACCCTGGTACACCTTGGAAAGGTCAACCCACTTAGTTTCGGTGAGGAAACCATCTGCACTTGGATCAGAGCCTGGTTCATCGGGATTGCTTGGATCGGGCTTAACGCTAGGCTCATTAAATTCACCTACAGTGAAAGTGTTCTGCGCACTATCCTGGGCGGTAAGCCATGCATAAGTGCCAGCAATTGCTGCTGCGATTAACGCAAGCACCAAAACGACAGTAAGCACAATTTTGCGTTTGTTTCTGGTTTCTTCCATGTGCTTTCTCCTTTCTTTTTTACGCTCCCGAGCAAGCACCTTACCCCGAAGCTTTTCGCGGGGAGGAACCCCGCACCAATCAAAAACTTTCGCATCGTTTGATGCGGTATTTGCCTAAACAGAATTTCCGAGTACAAAACTGCTTAAGCTATCCTTCCCGCAAATCAGTGCCTTGCACAGGAATGGCGTTTACTCTTGCTTCCATCCGCAATAAAAGAAAGAATGACTGCCACAATCGCGATAGCAATAAGCACATACATGCCAGGTGGTGTCGTGCAAAAACTGCTGACATAACCCAGCAGGGGAACACTAAAAACAGGTACGCCAATTACGTGCGAATAGGGAACAGGATCTGCGTCATGCAAAATGTTTCCATTTTGATCTTGATTCGCAATTCCCTGGGTATAAATAAGGCCATTGTTATGGTCCACTTCATATGCTTGATGAGTAACTATTGATCCAGATTCTTTTTCAAACGTTATAGCCTGCCCTGGCTGAATAGTTTCAGGATCTGTCGGAGCGACATAGATAAGAGAACCTACCGAAAACTGCGGTTGCATTGAGCCGCTTAATACCGCATACGGAGTTACGCCAAAAAAGCGAGGAGCCACCAACGCCACGGTCAAAACGCACAACACAATTAAAACAAATGTGAGTACTATGTTAGCCAGACGTTTCGTTTTCGTACCCACCCTTATAATTTCACAACATTCTTAACGTTTTCGCTGATTAAGCGCTAATTGCGTATATGATACCCCCCTCCCCGCCATTTTTTTCGAGAAATTCTACAAATCTGGATCAAACGGCTGTATATCTGGTAATAAACACGAAGTTTCGTTCCTCATTCAATTATTAATTGAATCAATAACAGCAAAGCTTTTGATCTTTCATCAGCATAATGTTCAACAAATTTCAAGCTTATCTATCCCCAGTTAACAAAAAACGCGCGCCTCATAAGGCGCGCGCCAATTCAAAATCGTTCTTTTACTCGATTAGGCTCTCGCTTTACCTATTCCCTAGATGTCTCGACGACGTAAAAATGCAACAATCCCCATAGTTGCCGATACCGCCACAACAACAAGCAAAGCCGAGATTACATATGTTAACGAATCGCTCGTTTCGGGAAGGGAACTTCCTGCTTTATCTCCGCTACTAGAAGTCTTTTCTTCAGTTGCTGCATCACTGCTGCCAAGTTGATCTTCGGATCCATCATTGAGCTGACCGTCTGAGCCATCGCCTGTTTCTCCTCCAGGGACGTTGCCTGATTCGCCAGAAGCGTCCGTTAACCACATAAGCTCAAAGGGGCCAAAACCACAAGAAGGGACCTCGAACAAAACACCCGTTTCGGTCTTTTGAATCGCCAATGCTTCTGGCTGACAAGCAGCAATAGCAGCATCTAGCTCTTCAGGATCTTGATCAATAGTGTAGTCTCGTGTAAGAGTCGGAAAACGCACTACCGCAATTTCGTCATCAGATGATGCTCCCTCAGGATAGGGCCAAAATACTGTTGTTTGCTCCGACTGTGTACCTACCCACACGTTGCCATCTTTGTCGATTGCCGTTACTTTAGGGTTCCCTTCCAATGGCCAAGCACGAAGTTCGTATGTCCCCTTTGACGCAGCAGAAGTTATTACCTTGCTTGAATCTGTCTCTCCCTCAGCAAAATATCCCCACTGAAATGGCATGCCCTTTTCGTCTATATTCCATTCTTCATCATTTACATAGACGGTCCAGCCTTCCCACTGGGCGCGCCACACTGGCTCAGGCAACGCATCGCCCGTTTCATTGTTATTGTGACTACCCAGGCCACCATCGTAAGCAGTTAATCCATACGCCTGGGGAAGCACCGTTTCAGTAACAGGAGTTGGCTTTTCGTCCTTAATGTTCACCACATCAACATCGTTACCAATTAAACCTACGGTTACCAAAGTTTCATTGGACTCCCCTTCTGGATGCACATATCCTTCAGGTGTGTTCACTTCGACAAAAATATAGTTGCCACGTTCTAGACTTAAAATTACCGCTTCGTTTGGATTACCCTCATCATCTGCCAGACAGAGTTTGCCTTCGTCATTAGTAACAAGGTTTTCAAGTTTAGTCCCGTCCTTGGCGATTGCGATATCACCACGCGTACCATCTTCATTTGCTTTATATACCGTAAAGACCGCTCCTGCGAGAGGAATAGCAGATTCGTCCGAATCATCGCTGGTCCGCCCAAGCTTCTGGAAATCGACACTGCTATAACGATTTATTTCTCCTTCAATAATTCCTGGGTCGATTGAAGGCTTACTCGTAAAATCACCTTCAATAACGGCTTCAAGGTCAGTTTTTTTCATGCTTTATCGGTTCGCATGTTTCATCATTATGGTCGCAATCAGGTATTTCTTGCGCATAGAAACTTGCAGTGTTGTAGTAAATTGGCATACCTTCATCGGTCATAGCAGGAGACGGGTTTACGATGTCAGTATGGGTAGACAAGGGTGATAAAACCGCCTTCATCATAACCATTTCCCTTGAAGTTTTTAATGTGGAACTTAAAACCCTTACCAACAGCTTTGTTAAGGCCTCCAGCTTCATCAATCATTTGTTGCTGTTCGGCGGTGAGTTCTTGTCCTGCTGGAACTTCAAAAAGAATATTATAAAGCGTAATGTTACCCGCCCCTTTGAAGACAGCCAAGTATTCTGTTGGAAAAAAGTACTAATGATTATTTTTTGACACGAATGAACAGCAAATAGTCTCTACGTTACGTTCTATTCAAAATTCGTTTTACATTTCGTGCGTGGTTATTTATACCCTTTTCTTTTTTTCAGATATGCACCAATAGCTACTGCCGAAAGAACAGCAACACCAACAAGACCAGCAGTCAAAAGCATCAGACTGTCATTCGTTTTTGCCAAGGAAGACTTTCTGTCTATCGATTTATCTGGATTTGATTCATTTTTTCCGATTGCTTCATTTCCTTCAGCTTTATCTTCATCCGAGTTACCTTCGCCTGAGGGAGGAAGCAAAGATTCAAAATGCCATATTCCTATAAACCGCGCATTGGTCGTCATAGTTATTTCTGCTTGGTTGTAGCCAACGAAAGACCAAATTCCTGTTTCTGTTTCGATGGAGTTTGATTCTGGACTGATAGCTCTTGCAATATCGCCGTAATGATATTTAGTTGTATCGCTTGGCAATAGCGCTAGCACTTCTTCTGGAAGTTGAGCATCCGAATCGCTTTCAAATATATATTCGACCGCATATTCTTCCTTCCAATTAGTGACAACAGTGCCAAAGCCAAAGCGATCTTGGTCAGTTACGGTAAATTCTCCTGTATTTGAAACCAGACCACCAAAAGCAGAGCCAGAATCGTTTACATTTGCTTCATAAGTTTCATTATTAAATAGATATCCATCCTGAGTGCTAATCTGGACCAAACGATACGTACCTGGAGCTAATGGTCCAAAACCGAGCATACCATTTTCATCCGTCACACCAGAAAGTCCAGTATCTTGCCAGGTATCGCTATTTTTCTGCTGGAGTTTAAATTCGGCATTCGGAATTACTCGGGTTCGATCATCGCGATCAACCAGCTTAAGTGCAACTTCGCTACTGCGGACCATACCTACACCACCGCCATTCGAAATGGTGTACCAACCAGAATAATTACCACTGGTGGACGGCTCCGTTGAGCCATCTACATAGCTCGTACGATCTGCGTAATTTCTAACTTCTTTTGTTCCAACAATATCGGGGTAATAAGTATCGAACTCAATATAGTAATGAAGAATATTGCCTCCTGTTGGGCCTTGATCGCCAAATATTTCAGGATTGCTTTGAACATACTGTTCGCCCAACCAATAATCGCTATACTTCACGCCATTATTATCATCAGGATCGCCAAGATTGCCAAAATTGGCCATGAACGTCTGTGTTCTATCAGAGGCGGTATATACACCCCATGACAAAGACTTTTCTTTAATCCGATTTTCAAATTGCTCTAGTGATTCATCTGCATTTTGGGTAAGCTGTTCCATTCTCGGCTGCAACCCTTGCAATCCATTAAGTGAATATCGCTGTGTTCCTGTCCGCTGCGCATACAAAGAACCTTCACTATACCCATACTGATTGTTTGCACCTGCTACACCTAAAGTAGGAATTGAAGCATAGATCTCCATCGATGACAGATCGATATAGCCCTTTTCTGGAATAGTATCTTTCACGAAGAACTGTTTATGGGTTTTAATTGCAGGCTTAGTATTTTCAGGATCGGTTGCTGGTGCAGTAGAACGATATAGTGCGATAGACCCTTCAGGATTTACTTCAATTTGCACTACCGCACCAGTAAGATTTCCATTTTCCCAAGCATTTTTCCACAGCACGTTAAAGTCAACCGTTCCAGGATCCTGCGGAGTACTTGGATTACCTCCACCTTCCTCAGTTTTGGAAGAAGTAAATATGATTAACCTCGATGCGTTACCGATAGTAAGAGTCTTTTCAACAGGATTGTCTTTTGTTGCACCATGGTCTTTAGCGGTCAAAGCTGCGGTTGAAACTGTTCCTGCAAAATTAAGTTCACCAGCAGATGCTTTTTCACAAGTGAAAGTAATCTTAGATTCAGATATTAATGCCGTGGCAAGTAAGTTGTCGTTTTCGTCTTTTATTTCGAGTACATCTTCGCCTTTGATGTCAAACAGTTCACCAATGTTGGTCTTAAATGTATAAGTTTTACCTTGTTCAAAAGGGTCTCCTGTTGGTGCAGACAGCTCAAAAGCAAACTCAATAAAAGTGTCGCTGCCCTGTTCAACACGCACTTCTTCATCTTGAGCCTTATTGTCTACTGAAATCCAATCAACAGTTCCTGTAACTTCTTCTGATGCAAAAGCTGCCGCTGGCAAACAAAAGCCTAGCACCAGCACCAAAGCAACAAAGCAAGACAATAGCCTTTTCGGAATTGCATTGCGGATCATCATACCCTCCCTTATGTTTCGATTAACGTAGTGCATTTAAGGAGTAACACCCGTGTTGTTATAAAACTCGATCTAAACAACAAATATATTCGCATTTTAGTATATCGTACCCCCTTTTTAAAAGATGAAGTTTTTCCTTAATGCGCAGATCACCATGGTAGCCACTCGAATTTCGCTCATACGAGCTCTACCTTCGTCGCACATTAACACGCATGAAGTCAAAACCCGCTTTCACATATGTGAAAGCGGGTCCATAAATCCATTTAGTAAAAACTCTTCAAATTAAATTCGGTTTATCCACTACATGATAGAACTATCTTCTAGCATGAATGCCCTTCGGATTTCTTCCCTTGCGCAGATAGATAGCAATGCCTGCTGAAGCTAAAACGATGAGTCCGACAAAAGTAGCAATAATAGGAGCCATGAAATCTCCTGTTTTGCTTAAATATCCTGAATCTGCTTGATTTTCAGATGAGTCACTATTCTGATCCAACGGACCTTCATTATTAGAACCGTTTCCTGAAGGACCTTCTCCGCTAGGATCATCCACCCCCTCATCAGGCTCCCCTTCAGGATTGTCTTCTGACTCACCTTCGTCAGCCGCCCACATAAGTTCAAAAGGACCAAACTGTTTATAAGGAACCTCGAATGTAATGCCTTCTTCTCCCTTAGTTATCTCAAGTGAATGAGCATTGGTAGCAGCCACTTCTGCATCAAGATCAGCAGAAGCCATATCTATGGTGTAGTCGCGCGTCAAACCATCAAAGTAAGCTACGGCAATTTCCGAGTCCTTGGTCATGCTGTCGTTATAAGGAATAAAGACCGTCACACTTGACTCATCAACAGGAGCCACCCATAAATTTCCATCATTGGTGTCAACCAAATCCATATAGCAGAAGTCTTTTTGGTAGCCACCATGAGCAAATGCTCCGCCAACAACATCGGATGCCTTTTCATCCAGCGCATTCATGCGCGAATCACTACCTAGGACATCGGGAATGAAATCATCAACCAACAAGGCAATATTCGCATCATTATTGACGGGCAATCCGTGGATGCCGTTCTTTTCAAACGTTGTGCCTTCTGCAACATGGGCGTGAATTTGGCTCTTTTCGCATGCTTCGTCGCATATCACAGACTTTGCATTAGCTGAAAACAGAGCAAACGTAGAAGAGCCGTTGGTGCTGTATACGGGCTTAAACAAATCATTCGAAAGCGCAGCAGCCCCCTCGTCATCCGTTACGTCGCGAACCTTAATAACAACGGGTTCATCGTTTTCATCCAACACGGCTTCTTCATTCTTCAGGTCCAAAATATAGCTCTGACCATCGTTAGCTACGGCCGCTACCTCAGAAACTCCTTCTAAAGGCCATACACGCAACTCGTAAACACCCTTAAGAGCAGGATCAATTTGTTCGTCTTCCGAACCTACAGGGAAATATCCCCAGTTGAATGGCTCTGTGCCCTTAGGTTGCTCTTTTCCATCAAAGTAGATGATCCAATCTTCAGCTTCATAGCGCCACTCAGGATCTGGTAGTGCGTCATTGGGGTTTGCCTCTGACCCGTTGCCGCCTTCATAAGCAACAAGCGACATTGCTTGGGGCTTTAAATAAGCATTGACAGTCCACGTGCCCTTAAATACGACATCTTTGTTGGGCATGTAGAATTCGCCTTGGTTTTTATCATCAAACCAGCACTCGTCTGCCACGTCATCAGTTGTCCAACCAGTAAAGGTGTACCCTGGAAGCGACGGTGCTTCTTCCACTTCTTCAACAAGTGAATATTGAGATTCAATTGCTTGTGGAAAATCAGGCGCATAACTTGGAAACTGACCTTCGTATTCATAGGACACAGTATGGGATGTTGCATCGTAATAGATCTTTAAAGGATTGTCCTTTGTTGCATCTTTTGCCTTTGCACTTAAACGATTATTGGAATTATCTTGGTCAAAGACGTAATGGACACCTAATATTCCAGGACCGCTTCCGTCAAGCGCATCCCAATCAAGCTCTTTTCCATCAAAATCTTCATGGCTGATTGAAACATCTTCGTTGGGATAGCTCCAACCACCTTGACCGTCAGTTAAGCGGACCCAAGACCATTCGCGGCTATCAGGATCAAAGAAATGGTAATACACTTCGTAATACCAAGGCTGTTCTGCCTGTTTAACGTATGTCATATAGTTGCGCTGGTTTTGGTTTTCGCTTTTACCAATTGCCAACATTCGGTCGTCCTCTAGCATTTTTTCGCTGGGAACATATATGCCATCATCGTCGGCTTTCTGAGCAGCATCAACGCCACCTGCCTCATTGTGGTAGTTGACAAGCTTGGTGCCTGGCGTTGATCCACCTTCGGGCTCAATCGTGCAATCAGCACTGGTGATATTAATAGGGTTGCTTGCCGTAGCACCTGTAAACGAACCCACAACATCAACCACATGACCCGATGGCAGATAAACATCATTGCTTTGATCAATAACAGGTCCGCCGTTCTCACCGTCAGCAACTTCGAATGTACCGCCAACGTACACGCCATCACCTTGTGTTTTTGGCTGGTCGGAGGAAGCGTTGTTTCCCTTGATGGTGCCGCCTGTCATGACAAGACGGCTCTGATCTTGGATATACGCTCCACCACCCGCAATATCTGCTGTGTTGTCTTTAGTAATGTCTCCACCAGTGATAGACATGGTAGAGCCTTGGTACAAAGCAATACCACCGCCATCCCAGCCAGCATGGTTACCCTGGATGGTACCTCCAGCCATCGTTGCTAGATTCTCTTTTCCTACGCCATAGAGGAATACCCCGCCACCAAAGCGAACAGCTTCATTTTCTGTAATAGCGGTATCGCCCGAGATTGAGAGATGACAATCGTTGCCACTCCACAAGAAAGCAACAACACCGCCTCCCGAATTGTCTGCAGAATTACCCGTAATGGAGCCGCTTTGCAGATCTACAAATGTTTCACCTGCAGGAGCGCGTGATTCTGCCCATGTTAAAATGCCACCACCATAGACATCAGCATGGTTGTCCTCAATAGTGCCGCCCGTCATAGTAAAGTGAGAATCATCGCTTTTAATGACATCTGAGCCAGGGGTGCCTGAATATGCTTCATAGTTAGACACATACACACCACCACCATAGCCACCGCCTGAACCGATATAGTAAGCGGTATTTCCCGAAATCGTACCGCCGCTCATGGTCATATCTGAGGCAAGCAGCGCTACGCCACCACCGCGTGACGAGCGATTCCCGCTAATTTCGCCGCCATACATCTCGAGTTCTGAGCTATTTGCCACAAGAATAGCGCCATAACCAGCGGAGGTTGTTGAATTGTTTCGAACGAAAGAGCCGTCTTTCATGACAACCAACGCATCATCATACGCCTCGACAGCACTGCCAAAATGTCCACTGTTGGTAATGCTGTTTTCAATTACCGCGCCTTCTTCAAGCGTCAAGCTAGACCCATTTTCAACACGAACAATACCTTCAGCCGCATTAGCTTTCTGGCCGTCAAAAACAATGTGATCAAGTGTTACGTTTGCACCGGTATCTATGTTGAGCATCCACATATCACCGTGATCAGGATTACAACGCACAATTCGCGCATCACCTTTTCCTTTAAGTGAATAGGTAACAGTTCCCGTAGGACGAAGAGCGCCGATAAGCTCAATGGTGCCGTTGGTCGCTAAGAGTTCTTTTGCGCGATCAAATGACTGAACTGCTTCTTCCACCGAATTGCCAGTAGCCTCGTCGTTGCCACTTGATGGATTTAAATAGACAGTATCGAGCAAGTTTTCTTCACTGTTTTGCAAAGAAACACCCTGCTCTTCATTGTTGTTTGAGTCGACTTGATTAGTTTGCGAATTTGACGTCGATTGAGCCTGACTGTTTTCTGCAGAAAGCCCCTGCGACTCGGATTCGTTATTTAAATCACCAAAAAATTCGCTTTGCGTTTTGTCAGAAACGCTATCTGAAGATTCCGAAGGATCCTTCTCGATAGCGACTGAATCATTAGTGTCGCTAGAATTCGAGTTAGACACCGTATTAGCATCGCTGTTACCTGAGACCGCGTTAGTGTGAACCGCCATTGAACTTGGATCTTCTTGCCCGTCAACCGCAAAAGCAGAAATCGGACAAAGCGAAAAGGCAAGAACGAAAGCTAGCAGCACACCGAGAAAACAGCGACCAACCTTAGTCATTTCACTGTTCTTCATTTTACTAGTGCGTATAAAAGTGAAATCCCTCATACCATATCCCCATACAATCCTCCACAATTCTCCGTTAGGTACCCCCCCCTATTCTGGAAGAAAGTTCCTGTGCGAAATTGCAAAAGTCTACAGATTTTTATAAACGTTGATATATTACTATTTTTATAACAAATTTAGTACCCCCCCCCCAATAATTTTTTAAGCCAAATTACGCAGAAGGCTAAACTTTGTGTCTTTGCGATTTTTTCTCCAGAGATTTGTGGGTATCCCTATGAGCTATAGGTGTTTTATGAGCGTCCGACTTTGTGTTTGTTCCTAATGACGTTTTGACATGGAATCATTCTTTTGCATAGTGCTTAGCCTCGCCTGAGCAAACTTTAGCTGCATCTTTCGCGCAGCTTACTTCACTTCTCTTTAGATTAATGCATTAAGGAGTACTACCGCTGCTGCATTAACGACATTCATATACAATGATATGAAACTACTTTTTCACAGAAACAATAGGGAAAGCTAGTTATCGATTTAACTCTTTTCGATTTCTAAACAGATTCAAGATAGGTACCTCAATGGAACAACCCTTAAATAACGAAACCCCTTCGGCAAACCCCACGAACCAGGCAAACCAGGCAAACTCTACAAACACTACGGACCATCTAGGCTCCACAAATCCCGCGAATCTTGCTAACTCTGAAACCCCTGCTGAGTCCGCAACTTCAAACGGAAACACTACCGCCCCAAAGAAGCCTCGTTTCCGCATAAGGGGCTCCTTCATTGGCTTTCTTGCGGGTGCGCTGATTATTATTGGTTTGCTGGTTAATTCCTGCGTATTTTCTTCCCAAGTTGGAGCACTTTCCGTGCAGGTAAACACGAGCGATCCTGCTATCGAACAAGTTGAAGTGGGCGTTTACAAAGGTATTGCATCAGAGGTTCTTACCGACGACAAGCCAGACAACGACCCTGAGGCACTCTGCGCTATCACCGTTGACACTAATTCCGCATGCACCATAAGTGAAGTTTCCGAACAAGGAACTTACACGCTCATGGTGAAACCTGTTTCTGGTGAAACAGCAGATAGTCAATCAGATATGCAATTCCAGAGCCCTAAACCTCAAATCATCAACTTGAAGACTGACGACATTACCCTAGTGTTTGAGTTGGAAGGCTAGTCGAAATATCTTTGTCTGTATATTGCCTTTCATGTAGCAATCAAAGCTGAAGCAAGAAAACACTGTTTTCGCTCTGTCGAAAAGCTCTTTAGTGCGCAGTTTCAAGTGCGCCTTTCCCAATTTTCTTTTTTTCCATGCTGACGGTCAAAGATATCCAGCTTATAAGGTTCTAACTTCAGGCAAATCAGGACGCTGTCGGACTTTACCAAACACAATTTCATCGGCGAAATCAAATACTTTTTTGGTGATGTCGTCTGTCTTGATGCGCGGATCACCATGAACGCCGCCAGGAATTAAGTCCATACGAGCCCTGCCTTCACCGCACATATACTTCACTTTGTTGTACATGTTGACTGTTTGCGTATAGGCGACAATCGGGTCTGCTAAACCTTGCACAAAATACGTGGGTGGAAAGTCTTTCGTTACAAAGTTAATCGGACTCGCCATTGCGGCGATGCCTGGATTGTCGAGCGCGCGACATCCTAGTTCGATGTTGGAATTCAGTGCCATACCTGGTCTGTCATCGTCCAAGCCATCAGGCGATTCGGCAAGTGCGTGCATTTCCTCTGCACTGATATACGTATTGAGCTCAGCTTGATATAAATCGCTCGGAGCATAAAAAGAAACAAAGCCCTGAATCTCACTACTTTGATCGGCATTGCCCATAGTTAAATCTTCGAAAGTTGGCTTGCCGTTGGTGGCGCAGCACATGCCAAGAATATGCCCACCAGCAGAATTGCCCCATGCCACAATTATATCGGCGTTGTAACCATATTCATGCGCATGAGCACGCAGAAAGCGAATCGCCGCTTTTACATCAAGCACTTGAGTCGGCCAGCACCATTTGGGCGCCAAACGATATCCGATAGAAGCGAGTGCATAACCCTGAGAAGGCGCTTTCCAAACACCTGGAACGGTGTTGTAGTTAGTCAGCTGTTGGACCCATCCGCCGCCATTGACGTACACCAGAAGCGGATAATCGCCAGTATCGCCTGGCGTATAAATATGTACTGTCTGCAAAGGATCTTGGTCTGCATACGGAACATTTTCCCAAGCATGTGCATATTGCGATGGATCAATGCGCTTGAATTGAGTTTCCATGCGGCGCTCCTTCTTGTGTACGATTGCTACTTATAGCTCGTTCTAGCTCGAGATGGATTGTTCACGTTCTACCAATTCTCAAACTAATATTAATCCTTAAACTAACTATCTAGCTTAAATTGTTTATTTAGCCTGGTAGCTTTGCCGATTTTATTGTCTCCTGCTTATACTTAATTACAGGACTGATTGATTTACAGACATCTCATTGATGGATTTGCATGACTTTCATTGATGGATTTACGCGGTCTCTACTAATGGGATGACATGATCTCCGCTGATGGATCTGCAAGCATCTCACTGATTGATTTACATGTTTACTGCTGATCAATCTGCACCTAACCCCGCCACCAAGCTTCATTTTCGCGATACCAGTCGATTGTCTGCTGCAGACCTGAAACAAAATCCGTATGCCTTGGCTTCCAGCCAAGTACATGCCGCAGCTTGGAAGAATCTAGAGAATAACGCCTATCGTGACCAGGTCGATCAGCAACTCGTTCAAAATAATCTTCCGATTTATCCATTAGCTTTAGGATAAGCTGAAGAACTTCTATATTGGTTCTGTCATTTGAAGCACTAATAGCATAGCTTTCCCCAATACGCCCCTCGGTTAGGATCTTCCAAACAGCAGAAGAGTGGTCATCTGCATGCATCCATTCGCGCACATTTTGACCACTGCCGTAAAGATTAGGCATAACGCCACGCAAAACACTCGTAATTACATTAGGAATGAATTTTTCTGTGTGCTGATAAGGTCCATAACAGTTCGAGCTATTGCTGATTGTTGCTCGCAAGCCATAGGTGTGAACCCAAGCTTTTACCAACAAATCAGAAGCCGCTTTAGTTGCACTATAAGGACTTGAAGGCTTATAAGGCGAAGATTCATTGAATTGCTCTATGCCCTGAATCGGCAAATCCCCAAACACTTCATCAGTGGAAACATTATGATAGCGCACATCATACTTCCGACATGCCTCAATAAGATTGAAAGTACCCTCCACATTTGAATACAAAAACGGCGAGGGCTCATCGATCGAATTGTCGTTATGCGTCTCTGCAGCAAAATTCACTACCGCATCCACAAACAAAACCAAACCATCGGTAGCCCGCGGATCGCATATATCCCCCACTACTAGATCGACATTGGAGAAATCAGTAGGCAAGTTACTAGTATTTCCCGCATAAGTAATACTATCTAAAACAAGCACCAGGATATCAGGATGGTTTCGAGCAACATAGCGAACAAAGTTTGAGCCAAGGAAGCCACAACCACCAGTTACAAGAATTTTCATGTCAACTACCCTAAAGTAAATCGCCGCAAAGCAGGCATATAGGACAAAAATTGTGTCTGGGCTAGTCAATCGCAAAAGGATATTCTGTCTTGTGATGTAGTTCATTCCAGACAACTCCCTCACCCCATTCAACCGGCTCTCTACCACTGGATGGGGTGTTTTTATAGGTTTCATAAAGCAGATCGATATCTTCATCTGTTGGCATAGTTTTAAGTATCTGCGCGTAACTTAAAGGGCACTCTGTGTGCATATAGCACCACCAATAGACCGCCTTAATTCTTCTTAGCAGGCTCAGTCCCCTGTGGTCTCTCAGAACGCTTCTGATTCGTCCATTAATGTTTTCGATTCGATTGTTAGTTGAAGGCATAGGCTCTTCTGTGCTGAGCTGAGGATCGAGATAAGCAAATAATAGGTTCTTATTTATAAGACCCGTAAGAGCTCTTCTAGCTTGCCTTAAGCGCTCATGGGTGTATTCTTTGCGACCATCGACATAGGTATACTCTGATAAAAATTCACTCCAGAATTCGCACCATTGCAAGTATTGCTCTGTCCACCATTGAGCTTGTTTGAGGGTTTTGATATGTAAAAGCTCTTTAGAAAGCTGATAAATTTCTTTTCCAGCTAATAGCTTAGGACGCGTTGTTGTGCAACGTTTTACCTGATTAAAAGCTGAAAGACGCAGCGTTGTACAACAGTGTCAGGCCAAACCTTCTTAACAGCTTTAGCAAATCCAGCTCCACCATCTGTAACAACCATATTCGGAGGAGCAATACGAGAAAGCAGGGCTTCCCAGGCATGAGAGTTTTCTGAACGAGCAAGATACCAAGACAAAACATAATCATCACTTGCTGCAATTAAGATGACAACGTTTCTTGAAAGGTAGAGTCCATCAACATAAATCACTCTATGAATCTCATCTACAACATCAGGCAGGGGTCAGAAAGCCCAGAACTTTGACGTGTGTCTTCTAAACGTTCTACCACTGCCTGGCATATCAATTTGTCTCTCTCTTGAAAAAAGCCACTCAACAAACTCTTTCAATGCTTTTGCATCAGAGTTAATTCGATGAGTAAAAGAACTTCCGCAAACCTTACAGCGAAAACGTTGGGTGCCATTTTTTGTCTTTCCGTTTTTCTTCATTTGGGCACCGCATGTGCTACATAAAGGACTCTTCATGGCCAACCCCTAAAACAGGCAACTTTTATACCTATTTTTATAGGATTGAACTGGAGAAATAGATCGCTACAGACACAAATTTTGTCCGAGTAAAAAAGTTCCTCACTCCAAACTTTTTTGCATAAAAATAGGGTGTTACCTGCGGTAACACCCTAATCCAGACACAATTTTTGTCCTATATGCCGGAATTTTTATATCCCAATACGAAAAAAGGCCAGCCGACAAGCGACTGACCTGCGAATTCGTGGAGCCAACGGCCGGACTCGAACCGGCGACCTACGCATTACGAGTGCGTTGCTCTACCAACTGAGCCACGTTGGCAATTGCAAAGTGCCAAAGCATTATATAAGACCTGCGCAATTTAGGCAAGCACCAAAGTTACTGCAGCGTAACACGGGTGTTACTCGTTCGAAACAAGATAACCCTATGATCAGGGAAAATGAAAACTCCCCTGCGCGATAGGAACCACCATGGCAGCCTTCGATAGAATTTCATGCGGCATTCCCCAACTCGATTCCGTCTTTGACTACATTCGCCTGGGGGATAACGTTGTTTGGCAGCTTTCTTCCCTTGAAGACTTCTCTTATTTTGTTAAACCCTTCGTGGCCCAATGCGTGGCAGACAAACGCCCTATGATTTATATCCGTTTTGCCTCCCATACATCCCTTATTGAACCCCAACCAGGCGTAATCATTTACGAACTTAACCCTCATAAAGGTTTCGAATCTTTCACTATCGAAGTGCGCAACATTATTACCAATGCCGGACGCGACGCGTGCTACGTTTTTGACTGCTTAAGTGAGCTGCAAACGGCCTGGTCAGCCGATTTAATGATGGGGAATTTCTTCCGCGTAACCTGCCCCTACCTGTTTGAATTGGATACCGTTGCCTACTTTCCTATTATTCGCGGCGGACATTCCTTCCAAGCTATTGCGAAAATTCGCGATACCACTCAGCTTTTGATCGATGTGTACTCAAGAAAATACCCCAATGACAACAATTCCAGAGGCGCTACAGCCAGTTCAATCGACCAAGACAATGACCTGTATATTCACCCCTTAAAAGTATGGAACCGCTACAGTGAAACCATGTTTTTAGCCCA